>Ga0075467_10000011_pt1 | contig 104892 bp, 95 predicted proteins | sample DEB08_DNA_9_FD_75067 | JGI IMG/M metagenome (GOLD analysis project Ga0075467, IMG submission 75067) | Aqueous microbial communities from the Delaware River and Bay under freshwater to marine salinity gradient to study organic matter... | ecosystem: Environmental > Aquatic > Marine > Coastal ... | reverse complement strand
CTCGCTAACACAGTGCAAAGAATAAAAGTAAGTGCGCCGGAACCGGCCACGGTAGGTGATGCAATCCTCGGAGGCGTTTGGTGATAGCAAGACTCGTCTTGTGAGTCCACGACCATAGATAGCAGGCAGGCATCACGACGTATAATGAAAGGTAGGATAGGTTTACTCTACGAGTAAACAGCCCACGAATACCAGCATGATCACCGTCGAAAATTTCCAGGCTGCTTCTGGCGCGCTTACTTTTTTATTTAGTAACAATGATGATGTGAAATACGTCAGGTATTTACTCGTCCTTATTGACAAAAGGAGTCATACCAGACGCCTTTAAAACGGGCGGGCGCTTTCTGCACGTCCGAACACACAAAGTGAATGTAAGTTTTTGACCTTATACATCTTTATCTCATTCCAAATCGAATAGTCGTTTCAGTAAAAAGACTAATGCAAAACCTTAAAGGTTTATACCAAATATTTGTAGCTCCGTTTCCGGCGCCAACATCTCTATGGTTTTTTTCGTCATCTAAAATACTGTTAACTGCTTCATACGCGCTATCGTCGCCTTTTTCTTTAAGGTAGATAAGTTGGTTTTCTAGATGTTCGATTACCACTGACTCTACAGCCCAAGTGCAAGCTTCTATACCTTTTCTACCAAGGATTGACGAAATGAAACCCATGACATACCCGCCAACCCCACATAACCAATAGCTTTTGCATTTAACCCCTTTTCTGGCTTGAATTTCAGCCCAGAAAATATCTAAATGCCGTTTTTCGTCGACAAGAAAACTTTCTAAAAGAGGGACCATATCTTTAATAAAATATTTAGAAAAAAATATTTGTGATCGGTAAATATTTATTGCACCAAATTCGCCGGCATGATTGACCTTCAATATCTTCTTAGGCGTATCAAGTTTGTCTCTGCTATCGGAGTACTTCATTCAGTATGCATAATGCCGTGCCAAAGGGCGCGTTTTATCGCCGTCCCGCCCGGCGAGTCGTGCAAACTTTGGTGCCTTGTTATATTTTCTTTCTTTCGACATGAAAAACCTGCTTACTCCCTCTCTCGGGACTGCTACTAGTGAAAATTATTGCTTTACTTGTATCACTTATATAGCCGAAATCATTACCCCAAGGATCTGTTGGTAGTTTCTTCAAATAATCTCCTACAAGCATCTCAAGACTACTCGGGTAATTACCATGATCTAGTTGATATAAAGCAACCTCTGTACCAAGCTGCTCAACATGAATTTTTGCCCTTAGAATCGAAGCGTCATAATTGCGTTCATATCCAACGTTGACCCCAAACGTAAAGGCTAGATATACAGAGCCAATAATGAACGCTGTAATTCCAAGAAAGTCATAGATTCTATTCATGATAGATATGCTGCCAAAGGTATCGGCGCGCACGAATTCTGCGTCCAGCCCGAAGGGCGAAATACCCTTTCTTGTTATGTCTTTTCACAATTGTATTTCAGTCCTTCGGTTTTTAAGGAAGCGAATTCAGCAATTATTGTGTTGAATTTTTCAATATTGTTTAGGACAAGGTCATTGTCAAATTTGCCGTTCTCAGCGGCTTCAATTTTTTGCTTCAATGCATGAATATCATGCTTTGCAGAACTATAAAGTAAGCAGTACCTTATCTCGTCGCTAGAATTCTTACTTTTGATGAAATCGTCAACCCTGCTAATCTCATTCTGAGTAAATATGTCTACGATTCTTTGTTGATGTACATCCTTCATAAAAAGTTCGCCCCCATAAGCATCGAGAGCCAAGCCCGAAACGAAAATTAATAAGTACTTAAACACTTTCATACATATAACGCCATTAAAACGAGCGCGCGTTTTCTGCGCATCCGAGCACACTCAGTGTGCGGTAGTTTTGCCTCTTGTTAGTGGTTCTTCGAGGTTCATTGCTTGATATATAATTTGGTTTCAAGAATGCTTTTTCTGAAAGCCCAAATGAATGGAATGAAACCGAAAGGAAATAACCACCATAGTTTAAAGTAAAAAACACATGCGGCAATGCCAACCATTAAAGGAAATGCCTGGTAATAATACTTCATTTTTGACGATACGGTTACAAACAGCTTTGCGCCGCATTCAGAGCATCTATGATAGTTAAGTCGGTCAGCACAGGCTTTTTGCCAAAACGTGACTGTTCCGTTATTACATGAAGGGCACTTAAACATTAGACATCACTAACGCCCAGAACACGGGCACGTGAAACGCGTCCGAGGAGGCGGCAGTGTTTTGCCTTGTTAGTTGGCAGACTCATTATTAACATCTTTTCTGACCTTATTGTTTAGATCAATGAAATCTTGAACCAATTTGTCACAAACGCCCTTTTTAGCACCACATCTCACCTGTGTATCTATACCAATTTGACCGTCTTTTTCAACCACAGATCGTTTTATAACAGATGGGTGAGCTGGGTGTGATAATGGGGCAAATGACCATAATGCTCGACCGGCTTTATCACTGATTATCGTCCAGCCTTCCGAGTCGCTCACCTCTACATTAGGATCGTTTTTCAAAGTCTCTAACGCTTCTTCTACGCTTTCGTAACCAAAAACTTTTCCTTTCTTACCTCCATATCCAAGATCACCTTCAGCAAAGATTAACTCACAGCTAAAAAACAGTATTACGACTACAAGTAGTCGGATCATTAAATTACCCATGTGCAACTAACCCCGTTAAAACCAGCGCGCGCTTTCTACGCATCCGAGCACACCCAGTGCGTGGTAGTTTTTTATATGTTTCCGTTAATGTAGCCATTTGTATATGCCTAATTCAAAACCTACGAGTATAAAAAATAATGGTAGGACTACAACCACAAACCGACCACCAAAATAACTATTCTTGACTCTTTCAGAACGATGAGCACCAATTAGGAAATAAAAAACTATAGAGAGAATAACAAAACCAGTAAACGTAGATTGGTTAAACCCAAAACTACTCGATATTAAAAGAGCACCAATGAATGAGAAGAAATATAGTGGCAAATAAAATACACCACTTGGTTCAACTGTTAGTCCGAATATGCTTTTACGACTCATAAGCTAAGTAATACAGATAATGCCGTTAAAACGGCGCGCGTTTTCGGCCCGTCCAAGCGAACGTAAGCTTTGAACCTTATAGTTCGATTGCCTTTCGGTCTTTGCCAACGATATATTGCTTTTCATTTTTAAAGTCTATTACCCTAGCGATTTCATTTAAATTCTGATCTTGAATTTCTAAATTACCTAAATAGTAGTTCAAATCTGACTTGTTAAAAAAGGTTTTGGCTACTAATTTAGGTTTTTCTAAGTCGTTTCTTATTACAGCTATGTGAGAAGCTGCATGTCGATAAAAACCGGCTGGAATTTCCACGGAATTTACTTTGCAGTATGCTTCTATTAGCTCTGTGTATTTACTTGCCATAGATCTCAGTAGCTATAACGCCCGACAAACAGGCGATGCACTGATACCACGTTGGTGGACACTTTCATGCATATAGCCCGACGATAGAAAAAAGCACACCAATTGGCGCTAAAAATAGAGGAATGGTGACAAATGCCAGCTTGTCCGACTTGACTAAAGAGTAACGCTGGGGGAATAGTTTGCACAATGAATAAAGGAGATTAGCCAATAATAAGCAGCCAATGACTAAATTACCTATGCGCGCGGGATCAAAACTAGCAACAATGAAAAATGGACTAAATAATGCTCCGAGATACATTAAAAATGCGTTTACCGCTCTGATACACGATGTCTCAAATGCTCTAATAGTCATGGATTCATATAACGCTCTACAAACGGGCGCGTTAAAAACGCGTCCAATCGAACGCAGTGAGTGTTAGTTTTGTTACTTATTATTGAGTTCACTGGAAGACATTAAATCAACTATATGTCTGTTGAAATTTTTCACATAATTAGTAGCCTCAACGGCAAGTTCAGAGTCAGGGTCTAGCCCATCAGTTCCGAAGAATATTATTTGCCGAAACTTGTGCTTCATAAGAAATTCATTTGAAACATCTGCACCTTTAATAGGACAATCTAATTTATCTCTTGAGAAACATAACAAGCCTATATGGTTATTTGCAACAGCTTTTAATGCGTCAGCTTTCGGATCCGCTGTTTCTAACCATTTCATTTGTGATCTTGCCGCGATTTCCTTTAATTCAGGGTCGTCTAACGATTCAGAATGCTTTGCGGGCGTACTAGAACAACCTGAGACAGAAAGTAAAAGGAGTGTGCCTAGAATGATATGTGTAGCTTTCATATTTACCTCAATTACGCCCAATACAGTGCGTGCGTGTGAAGCCATCATTTAATTTAAGTATTTTAAAATTCATTTTTGAGAGCTCTTTATTGAGCTGAATTAAGCAATAAAGCGACTAGAGTTATGAGGCCATACATCAGTATAGCCCCAACCTTCCATTATTTTTATTCATATAATACAGCGCGAACTCAGCGGCATATCGGTGACTACTTTAATCACGAAGCCGATTTTTTACCGATCAACGACAAGCCGATTACACCGGCAATTGGCAGCAATATTGCCAACCAGTTAAGCCCATAGGCGCCCTTTCCTGCGACTCCAACACCGGCCATAATTGCTAGGCCACCGCACATGCCAAGGCCAAAAATAATGACTGCTAGGCTGGTGTTGTGCTTGCTGCTGCCGCCCCCAATTTTTCGCTCTAACCACATGAATAGAGGTAGCGATATCATCATGATTGTGAAGTAGACTAAAATCCAAACTGGCCGATAAGCCCACCAAAGCCCGCTGCCGGGTTGCACTGACAAAACTACCGGTAGTAGCCAAAAGCAAAAGCCGATGGTTAGAATCATGACCGTGCTATGCCAAAGGAATATCGGCATTATAAAACCGTTAATCAACACCGTCGCGGTCCATACTTTGGCATTCGATAGCCAGCGTCTGGCTGGGCCCTCAAGTGCTAGAAGCAAACCGATTTGAGTCAAGCCTAGCGCTATAAGCGGCAATTTAGGGGGTGTCGTATTACTGAAATCGGCACCTGGCACCCCAATCAAACTTATCGGATATGGCCCAAATAGTGTCAGTAATACAAGAAATGAACCTGCCAAAATCGCTAAGCACAGGGAAGGCCCTAGGCCTCTAAAGCGACCTTGCTGCCAGGCATACCCTAGTTGATGAACCGCGCCCCAAATGAAGAAATAATTGAACCAGCCATACCATTTGTACTCAGTATTGAAATAGATGATATCGCCGATTACCGCCATCGCAAACGGTAATATCACGCTAAGCAAACCAAGCTTGCGCCACAGCGCGCGGGTTACCGGCACGAACATCACAATCACAAAGTAAATTGCTAGGAACCAGGTTGGCACTAGCGATATTTGTGACCCTACTTGGATCATCTTCTCTGACAAACCTAAGTAGTAGCCAGCTATGCCCAATACCGCCCATAGTAAAACTAAGGGTATCGCAGGGCCGAGCAAACGCCGTAAACGAGATTCAAGCCAGAACGAATAACGTAACCCTTTCGCTTGCGCGCCATCCCATGAAACACCATTAGAGTAACCACCAACAAAGAAGAAAACCGGCATTACCTGAAATAACCACGTTAACCATTGCGCCGACGGTTGAATTTGCAATAAGTGGTCCATGCTGGCAATACCCCCCATAAACGCAGGTGCGGCAATAAGCCAGTGACCCATTACCACAGCGCTAATCGACAGAGCTCTAAGCAGGTCAACATAGCGGTTACGATCAGCCGGTGTTTGCGCAGCAACCTCGGCGGCTCTGGCCCACATGCCTTTTTTTTTATTTGAGTTTTTTTGCATAAGAGTTTTTATTATTTAGCTGTCTTCATGTTAGCTTTGATTTTGTTACTTTTTGATCTCGTTCTAAGTCACTAAAAGCACTCAAATGCCAGTTGCGAATCGCTAAGATCATAGTAACGCCGTGTCGTTCGCTAATCGGGATCTTTCGCTCTTGCTCTGACAACTCATCGAATAATGAGTCAATCATTTTTAAGCGGTTGCGCAAGTCTGCTTGGCCTTTGCTGGTTAACACCCCATTCTTAACGACGCGCAAAGCTCCGCTTTCTTCGAACGAAGTATTAAAAAATTCAGTTTGAATTGTCGACCGAAAATATTTTTCAATTGGGCCATTTGGGTTCCAAGAAAAATTATTTGCCATAAGTAGACGAACTCGGTTATTCGGCTGCAACTCGATGAGTCTCATCTTATCTAAGCGAGCGAGTAAGGTAATGATTTCGGTATCGCCAATATCATAACGCATCACAATCTCCTCAACCTTCCAATGGTTGACCAAACAATAGGCAACTACCAATAGCTTCGGATCTTCGATTAAGGCTTGCTCTTGCTCAAGACTGATTGAGGTGACTCTATCTTCCAAAGACTCAGACACTTCCAGCAAGGCATTTATGTCGACCTTAAGAAGCTCACAAATCGCGTCTAAACGATTCAAACTGAAGTTGCTATTGGCGAACATCTGCTTAACGGTCGATTCCGAAACATCCAGTTTTTCGGCTAAAGCACGATAGGTAAAGCCTTGTTGTTTAAGCGTAACCTTGATCGCATCAACGATTTGCTTTGATCTTGCCATATTGTAACTAAATCCGGTTAAGTATTAAAATATTGAACTAAACGTCCATTTCACCGCTACTTTCGAATATTTAGTTGCTCATGTCAACACCACACTTCACGATGGCCTAAGTCCTAATCAACTAATGTACACCTATGAGGCAATTATGAAATTGATCAAACGACTAACTACTTCGATAACCGCGACCTTAGATTCAGCGGTTGGACAACTTGAAAACCACGACGCCATCGTCGAGGCGAGCATTAAACAGACCCGCCAAGCGGTCGCCAAAACACGGGCGCGCATCAACACCTTGCGGCAACAGCATCAAGCTTATCAGGCTCAGCTTAGAGAAGCCAAAGAACAATTTGACCTGTGGACAAAGCGCGCCGCAGATCTGGCCACAAACGATCAACAAAAAGCGTTGCAGTGCGTCGCTCGGCGAAATCAATGCGAGGCCGATATAGGTCGCTTGAGTTACTCCGAAAAACAGCAAGCTGATTTGATTCGAGACGTTACCGCTAACCTGCAAACCTTGCAAACAAAGCTAGATGAGATGACGCAAAAGCATAATCTGATGCGCTCACGACAAACCGTCGCCGACGTCAATCGAGCGGTCGCCTATGCCAATACGGATGACAATCTGAACGATACCTTTGAACGCTGGGAGTCGGCCGTGTTAGAGCATGAGTTTGCAGTCAGCGACGCCTGCTCGCGCGATAGTTTAGATCTAGAGTTAACCCGTGCCGAAGATGAGGCCGACCTATTGGCTCAACTAGCGATAATTACTGAAGACTCACAACAACAATCGGAGAAGACTAATGAATAACGCACAAATTACCTCTGATACGGCATTTTCTGAAACCAACATGACGGGGCCAGAACGACACGGTGACTTACAAGAGTCACCGCGAGATAGAGAGTCGCTATTTTCGCGCTTAGAGAAAATAGCCTCACTATCGCAAGTAGTCCGCGGTTTCGGTGCTTGCGCAATTATCGCTTCAATGTCTTTGTTTATGTTGCAAGGTTGGGCTGAAGGCAATGACATCACACGCTATCTAAAGCTACTTGCACAGACCGGCTTATTAACCGGGGCGGGCTTAGTGCTAAGTTTCCTAATTAAGGAATTCAAAGGTGCACGCGTATTCTTTGGCTTGGCGTTGATATCAGTGGTCGCCAACTTCACCATTCTCGGGTCGCTTACTTACTCGATGTTTGCGATGGATATGCAATTAGTCAGCTATCCAGAGTCGATGAAGTGGGAGGTTACCCAGACGGCCTTATTCATGCCGGTATTCTTAGGTGCTTTGTCGCTATTGTCGGCGGTTGCTTACTTTGGTTTTAGTATCTTCTCACGTCAAATCGCCAAGCCCCTTAGTATCGGGTTTTTGGGTTTGTCAGCATTACTGCTTGTGCCTGTGCGTGCGCCGCTAGTTGCCGTAGGCCTTGCGGCTGTCGCACTTTGGGGAGCATTATTTCTAATACGGCGCTTAAGCAAGCCAAAAACCGTTACAGGAGAGGTCGCTGGGAGCACGTCAAGAGCACTATTGATGACCAAAGAAACCAAAGCATCGTTAGGCATCTTACTGCTGCCAGGCCTAATCATTCTTGCTCGTGCCGTTAGTTTTTATAATATTGACGATGCTACGCTATTAGCCTTCGCCAGCTTACTATTTTTTAGCGTCAGAAGTGTGGGCAGCTTGATTAGCGGTAACGCTATATTAAAGCGCTTAGTTGAGATGTTTCAATTAGCGACCGCGGGCTTTATTGCGATTATGACAACTCAGGCATTGCCTCTGGGATGGAATAGTATCGATGTGTTTATCGGTGCAACGCTCTTTCTCGGTTTCGCCTATGAGCAATTGCGCAGCGACAGCGATAATTGGTGGAAGACGCTAGTCGTCAATGTAACCACTATTGCCGTGGTGCCAATCGCGTTGATCAATGCCAGCCTTGACTATGAGCTTATCTATTCGCTACAAGCCTTACTTATCTGTGGTTTTGCATTTGCGTTGACGCTTAGCGCTGGCACGTCTATCGGCAAAATGCCCTTCAGCCGGTTAATCGCGATGCTCGGCATTATTACCGCAAGCTTAATTGTGTTGTTTGATCTAGTTCAGCTTGCTCAGTTAGGTAATTGGATGATTATTGGCTTGAGTGGCGCGATATTAATTGTTGGCGCATCACTGTATGAGCGTTTTGGTCTAAAACTACTCGCGAATTAATACTAGCAGCAAGTAATTTTGAGGGCGGAGACTAATTCTCCGCCTTTTTTTTGCATTTATTTTGCTCGCGTGTAAACCTTTTGGCTCGCGACGCCATCTTACTTCTAAACATAAGAGATTTTTGTCTTGCTTGAAGAAGAATCGCAACTAGTGCTGCGCAGTCAAAGCGGCGACCAGATTGCATACGAAAAGTTATACAGAGCCAATATAGGAAAAGTTTTTGCCCTATGTTTGCGGCTCTGTGGGCAGAAAGAATTGGCCGAAGACCTTGCTCAAGAGTCATTTATACGAGCATGGCAGAAAATCGGCAGTTTTCGCGGCGACAGCAAATTTAGTAGTTGGTTGTTTCGCCTTACTAGCAACGTGGTAATAGGCCACTTGCGCAAACACAGTAAATGGCAGGTTGATAGCTTAGACGAGGAAGACTCTTATGAGACAAGCGAATGGCAGCAAACACAAAGCGTCAATCGCCCCTTCGGCTTACACCAAGAGATTGATAAAGCCTTACGCTGCTTATCCGACACCGCACGCGTGGTACTAATAATGCACGAATACTTAGGCTATCAACATAACGAAATTTCCGATATCACCGGCATGGCCGTTGGTACCTCAAAGACTCATTTACACAGAGCAAGAAAAACCTTGAAGGCGCAGGCAGAGCAAGCAGCATGAGCTATAAAAAAGACAGCATGAAGAATAAACAACAAGGCGTCGACGACGATGTTAAATACTTAGATGAGGTTAAATACTTAGATGAACTTAATTGGGACATTCAACCAGATCGAGATCTATGGCCCGACGTGCACTCCAATATTCGCTTTGCTGGCAAACCGGAGTTGCTTGTTAAATCCAGCACTTTGCCAGCTCACAAAAGTGCCGTACAACGCCTCTGGATGCCGATGTCGATGGCCGCTTGTATGATGCTGGCGCTCGGTGCATTCGTGATGTCGAGCCTGTCGTTTCAACGAGCTCAAGACACCTACCAATTGCAGGCCAGCTACATTGATTATCAAAAAAGCCAAATCAGCCTAATAGAGCAACAACACGCCCACGTTCGCGCACAATTCACCACCCTGCTTAGCGGCGAACTGGGAACCATAAACCCAGCAACAGTGGCCGAAGTTCAAGCCGTGTTGCTGACCATAGACAGCGCATCACTGGAACTCAAAGAAGCCATTTTAGCGCAGCCGACTAACGCCAATTATTCGTCAATGCTGGCGCACACATATCAACAAGAGTTAAACCTTCTGAACAAGTTTAAAACAGCAAATGGCATGTCCATTTAGCGAGGTAAAGTAATGAAAAACACAATCAAATTAACGCTACTAACACTGATCCTTTCAGTATCGCTGGCGGCTCACGCGGATAAAATAGATCGCACTATTGACGTCGAAACTAATGGCCGAATTGACATCGAAATTATGGATGGAAAAATCGTTGTCGAAGGCTGGGATAAGCCACAAGTCAGAGTTGTTGGCGATGTGCCGATCAATGGTAATAATTTCAAATTCGAGACTCGTGGCTCTGATACTAAAATTGAACATACCGGAGAACATGGTTTCTGGAATAAGCGAGGTGGCGGCGGCAGCTATGCTAACTTAACCGTTTATGCTCCTCGCAATAGTAGCTTTCGAATAGACAGCACCTCAGCCGACTATGTATTGAGGGATATCAATGGGCAAGTGCGGGCTGACACCATGAGTGGCGATATCTCGCTCGAGGGAGGCGTTGGCAGTATTGACTTAGAGTCGGTAAGCGGAAATGTCACCGTTGCAGGATCTTCTGGCCGTCTCAACCTATCATCGGTTAGCGGTAGCATTCGAGCCGATGGAGATGCCGAACAATTTGATGCACAGACGGTATCGGGCGACATTAACGCGCATATCGGCACCTCAAACCGAATTAATTTGGCGTCGGTCTCAGGTGATATTAACCTTAGAGTTAACCTAAGCGAGAGAGCTCGGCTCGACGCCGACACGGTAAGCGGTGATATAGAGATTGAGTTCGGCTCGGCTCCTATTAACGCCTCATTCGAAATTGAAACTGGCCCTGGTGGCGACGTAACAAATTTGCTTTCAGATCATAAAGCCAAACAAAATTTCTCGTTCTCAGGATCAATGCGATTCAAGCTTGGTGACGGCGACAGCACAGTCAACTTAGAAACCATGAGTGGCACTATTAAATTAGATCGCTAAGCCACACTCTAATCCGAGCTCAGCACTATGAATGGCGTCTGAATTCTAAGTCCGCAGGCCACGGTTTATGATCACATTGGTCGCAAACAATGTCGATCACCAAAGGCTTACCGCAATTTGAGTGTGTTAACGGGCCAGATTCGTTTGCGTAGTTAAGATTACCGGCTACCCATTGTCTTAAGGTCATCACGAACGGGAACAAATCTTTGCCCTTATCAGTCAAAATATAATTGTGTCGTGGTGGGTTCTGCTGGTACTCGACTTTTTCGAAAATATTATTGCTAACCAACTGCTTTAAACGCTCAGACAGAACGCTTGGAGGGGTATTCAGTTGAGTTAAAAACGCGTCGTACCTCTGCACCCCCAAGAATGAGGCAATCAAAACTAATAATGTCCATCGGTCGCCAATAAGTGACGCCAAGTTAGAGTTGCCATGATCGGCGTCAGAGGCATTCTTAACGCGCTTTCGATTTTGCGTATTGTAAGTGCGAATCTCTTCGAGCTGTGACTCTAAGCGCTTACTTAGTTGGGACCAAGCAACGTCTTCGAATAATAAATTTTGTTTACACGCCCTGCATACCACTTTAGGCCGCATGAAAGCATTGCAATGATGGTGAAAAAGCCCGTCCGATATATCAACATAACCGAAAGTCTTCCAATCATCCTCCCATTTTGCGGCCAGCAAGGAAGGGCCGAACAAACCTAAACCCTTCTCGGTAAATTTGTACTCAAACCTGTTCACCGCGCTACTGTATGGGTGTTTATAAAAAATCTCGTGCTCGATCAAGGCATTTAATCGGCGCGTGAGGGTCGAGCGGCTAGCGCCCGTCGCTGATTGAAAAGCATCAAAGCGATTAACGCCATAAAACGCCGAGCGAAGAATAAGCAGGGTCCATCGATCTCCAATAACATCCAGACCATCGGCTATAGCTTGATTAAGAATAAGTTGTTCAGACATAGCAACAGCTTAGCAAACGCCCATAAAGATGTCGCGCACAGACGCTACTTGGTAAAGCAATCAAGGTGAAAACTGAGAGTTCTTAAGGTGAAACACTTAGAAGACAGTCGTGAACGGTCTATAAAACAGCCATGAACCACATTTAAATTTATCGAATGACTAATAAAAGTTAATTAAATATTGACCACTATGATCTTGACGCATCGTCTAATTAGCTATTTAATTGCACATAAGTTTCATAGAAGTAGTTACCTAATAAAAAAATAGTAGTCAAATAGGTAGCTAAATAAATTAGCCTAACATCAGCAAACCAAAGAGATCGCGATGACAGTTACTTGGAAAAACACGGTAAAGCATACAATCAAACGTGGCATTCATCCCTACCTCAACGGCGCGTGGGCCCCTATTTTTGATGAAGTAAACGCCACAGACATGGAGGTAATTGGCGAAATCCCGAAAGACATTGACGGCGTTTATATACGCAACACCGAAAACCCAGTGCATAAGCCGCTTGGGCATTACCACCCTTTCGACGGTGACGGCATGTTGCACTCAATGTCATTTAAAGACGGTAAAGCTGAATATCGAAACCGCTTTATTCGCACCAAGGGCTTTGACGCGGAGCAAGAGGCCGGTAAGGCACTCTGGACTGGATTCGTAAACGACGCCAAATTATCAACAAGACCGGGTTGGGGCGCGCAAGAATATATTAAGGATTCAAGTTCCACAGACGTAGTCGTTCACGCTGGCCAAATACTCTCAACCTTTTGGCAGTGTGGTGAGGGTTATCGACTTGACCCTTACACCTTAGAGCAACACGGTACAGAATCGTGGGTTCCTGAAGAAGGCATTTCAGCACATCCTAAAGTAGACGAAAATAGCGGCGAAATGATGTTTTTCAATTATTCGAAAAAGCCGCCCTATCAACACTACGGAGTGGTCAGCAAAGACAACAAACTGGTGCACTACACACCTGTGCCGCTACCTGGCCCTCGCCTGCCACACGATATGGCGTTCACTGAGAACTATTCTATACTCGCCGATTTGCCATTTTTTTGGAATCCAGAAAAATTAGCCCGCGGTAAGCACGTACCAACCTATTACCCTGACACGCCGACTCGCTTCGCGATTCTCCCGCGCTTTGGTAATCAAGACGATGTTCAGTGGTTCGAGGCCGCACCGACCTATGTTTTGCACTGGATGAACGCCTATGAAGAAGGCGATGAAATTGTCTTAGACGGCTATTTTCAAGATAAGCCTGATCCAGCTCCGATGCCAAAAATGCCAAAAAATGCAGGCAAATTCATGGCTGGCTTAGATCAACAATCATTTCAATCTAAGCTGCATCGCTGGCGCTTTAATCTAAAAACCGGTGAAACTAAAGAACAGCGCTTAAGCGAGCGTGTACTGGAGTTTGGTACTTTTAACCAAGCATACGCTGGCAAAAAAGCACGCTATCTTTATTCTACCTATAGCAAGCCAGGCTGGTTTTTATTTGCCGGCATTGTTAAACACGACCTAGAAACCGGCGAGACAAGCGAGCTCTACTTTGGCAGTAAACGTTATGGCAGCGAAGCTCCGTTTGTGCCGCGCATTAACTCGCAAAGTGAAGACGATGGCTATTTGGTAAGCTTTATAACGGACACCAAGCTAAATCGCTCTGAATGCGTGTTAATTGATGCTCAAAATATCGAGGCGGGGCCGGTCTGCAGCATTATTTTACCGCATCGAATTGCCAGTGGAACCCATGCTACTTGGGCTGATGGGCCGACTATTCGGACCACCCAAGAGCGCCAAACTCCGCCGCGCGATACAGCACAATATTCGGCTAATAAGGGCTAGAGCAAAAGCACGTGCTTAACGGTTAGCGCTATACTACAACTGTATCGTATAGTTAAGTTTCATTGAAAAGGTTTAGAAGTCATGAGCAAATCTCGAATTTACATTCTCGGCGGCCATCGAAGCGACTTCGCTCGAAACTGGGTTCGTGAACAAAAATCAATCTTCGATCTATTTAGCGATTCAGTCAAAGGCGCGTTAAACGATACAAAACTTGACCCAGCTGACATCCAAGTCGGTCATGTGGGCAACTTCGTCTCTGCTTCCTATACCGGTCAAGCTCACTTAGGTGGCTTCTTCGGCCACGTTGACCCAGCGCTAGCCTACTTACCGGCATCGAGTCACGAAGCTGCCTGCGCTTCAGGGTCGATGGCGGTGCTGGCGGCAATGGCCGATTTGGAGTCAGGTCGCTATGATCTTGCCTGCGTAGTCGGCATTGAGATGATGAAGGTGGCAGAACCAGCGGTAACAGGCGATCCGCTGGCTGGTGCCGCTTGGATTGGTAAGGAGTGGGTCGACTCAAAAGCCGTCTGGCCTTGTGCTTTCAGTGATCTAATTGACGAATATTCAGGCACCTTTGGGGTCTCAAAAACGCACCTAGAAGCAATCTCGGCTAAAAACTATGCAAATGCTAAACATAATCCTAACTCACAATCTCGCCATTGGGATATTAGCCCAGAAGCGTTTAGCGACAACGACGAGTTAAACCCGATTATCGCCGGTAACATCCGACGCTTAGACTGCGGCCAAATCACCGACGGTGCAGCAACCGTATTATTAGCAACCGCTGATCGAGCACAAGCCTACGCCAACGAACATGGCATCAGTCTCGACAGTATCCCCTACATAAAGGGCTGGGGACATATAAATGCACCGATGCAATTTAGCGAAAAGCGTCGCTTAGCTCAAGGTAAAGAGACGCTGTTGCCGCATGTGAAAACGCTATTCCAACAAACGCTGAAGCGAGCTGGCCTAGCTGGCATAGAACAGATCAGCGGCATGGAAGTTCACGACTGCTTTAATATTACCGAATATATGATAGTTGACCACTCGGGTTTATACGCACCGGGGGAGGCTTGGAAAGCAATAGAAAACGGCGACACTCAAATTGATGGTAGATTACCAATCAACGCTAGCGGTGGCTTGATCGGCCAAGGTCACCCAGTTGGAGCAACCGGTGTACGAATGTTATTTGATTGCGCCCAACAAAGCACTCATCGTTATGAGGGGCTGCAAATTGCAAATGCTGGCGATATGATGACGTTCAACTTAGGCGGCAGCACAACGACCTGTGCCAGCTTTATAGTCGGCACTGCCTAAACAAAGCTGTGGGTTTATAGCCTTACGGCTAACGCCTAAGGTTAATAGCGCTTTTCGATTGGCTCAGTGCGCTCCCACTTAGCGCGCCCGCCTGGCTTCAGCCTAGTTCTTAGTTCGCCTGAACGGTCGATGTTCAACGTCGCCGAGCCAGGCTTGTCTGAGCCCACAGAAAACGTGTCTCCAGCCCAGCGGGCTCTTTTTTTGCTCACGCTCAGTACATTTTCAAAAATCTTGGTGCCTACCAATCCTGGGGCCCAGTCGTTGCGCATAACTTCTGCTTGGTAACCACTCTCGGATAGGGTGATCTCGATATATATCGACTCGCCAACTTGTTTCCAATAGCCATTTAGCGGATCATCGCCCTGTTGAGCAAGTGCGACACCTAGACCGCTGGCTAAACCTAAAACCAGTAAACAAAAACCATTCCATCTTGTGGCCATAACTCTCCAACCCCGGCGCCCTAGTCATGCAGCGCATTTTTATATTTATAAACTCGTTATATTAGCAATAAACCGCAGTACCCGTTTCTGCGAAGCTTGTCGAGTTTCATTATTCAATACACTTTGCAGTTGATCGTTTTTAGTGTCAATACTTTAAACTGCTAAACTCAAGTTTCAACGTTCTGGCCGAACACGTTTTGGCTGATTGAGAATTATCGAGTCAAATAATTTATTCATGAGCATCCACTACAAAAGCCTAGTAGCACTAAAGTCTTGAGACGCGGCCAAACTTGAAAGCTCAGTAATTGCCTTGTTAACTATGATATCGCTCTCAACTGGACCGAGAAAGTCGCATACCAATACATACATCTGATGAGCCAAATCTTGGCAGTCTTCAACACTAACGGTTGGATCAAAGTGAATTGCATTCAACCCGTCTGACGCCCAATTGGCTACCACATCGGGCATCGAACTCAAGCCCTCGTCGGCGACAGCTTTGACCAACTCGCGATGATTACTGGCATCTGCACGTTTTATATATTGAGAAACAAGCTGGAGATAACGAGCAGTAACCTGCAAATGCGCCGGTAAACGTTCCAAACTTCCCTCTTCTGCGGCAGGTTCATCGGCACTCAGCGGGGTGCTCTGCTGCGGTAATATGTACGGCGGCACCGGCTTTAGATCGTCATACAGGCGCGACGATGCACTGTGCAAACCAATCATTAGCCCCTTTTTTTCGTTGACGCCAAGGCCCAGGTACTCTACCAGCTCGGCAACAACTTCAAACACATCCAGCGGCACAGTTGAGTACTTATCATGCCAATGGGAAAAGGCAGATTTAATCATATTTCGGTCATCACTCATGCGCGCAAGCCCGGCGTACACAATGCGCTGATTCAACTCGATAGTAGTAGCCATAATTTAACCCCAGCTCCTATTGATCGGCTTTAATATGAGTAATCACAAAATCGCTATAACCCACTTCTTTGTGCTCACTAATATCTAAACCCCTTTGCTCCATTTTGGTGGAAACACGAAGCTTCATGACTTTGTTCAAACCAGCAAAGACGATTAACGATGCCCCAAGAGCCCATACCAGCGCAGCAACAATGCCAATTACTTGGGCCATTATTCGCTCTACATTAAACATATCGCCTTGATAAAATAAACCGATAGCGAGTGTTCCCCAAGCGCCACAAAAGCCATGCACCGAGACCGCTCCAACGGCGTCGTCGATACGAAATCGATTTAATACTTCGGCCGACGATACAACTAAAGCACCGCCGATAAGGGCAGCAAAAAAAGCCATGCCCGGGGCTAACGCGTCAGCCCCAGCGGTAACTGACACCAATCCACCTAAACAACCGTTGACGATCATCGTCATGTAAAACCCACGCTTAGTAATCACTAACCATGCCAATGCGCCACAGATGCCGCCAATAGCGCCAAGATGCGTGTTTAGTAAAATTTTGCCGAGATTAGAAAAATCACTATTAACCGACCCACCGTTAAAGCCAAACCAGCCAAACCATAAAATGAAGCCACCCAAGGCTACGAATGGCAAGCTATGACCAGAGATCTTGTGCACGTCTCCTTTACGACTAAAGCGCCCAGTTCGGGGACCAATGATAATCAGTGCACCAAGCGCACACCAACCACCGACCGAGTGGACTACGGTGGCGCCAGCAAAGTCTACAAAGCCCAGGTCTCGCAGCCAACCAAGGTTATCACCACTACCGCCCCAAGCCCAGGAACCGAACACCGGATAGATCACCGAGGTGACCAAGAACGCGCCAATGATATATGGCAGAAAACTGAACCGCTCAGCAACCGCACCCGACATTATAGTGGCCGCCGTGGCGGCAAACATCATTTGATAGAGTAAATTTAAACTTTCGCCGGTGGTTTCATAGGCTGGAAAAAACGAAGATGTTCCAAACCAACCGGACTCGTTCGCGCCAAACATCAAGCCAAAACCAAACACCCAATAACCGACTGTGCCTAAACCGACGTCGGTAAAGTTTTTTAAGATTACGTTAACCGCGTTCTTAGACCGCACCATGCCGCCCTCTACAAGCAGGAATCCGGCTTGCATGATTAAAATCATGGCGCAGCAAATGGCTATCCAGATATAACTAAGCACCTGCAAGGGATCAGCGGCTTGAACGTCAAGCTCCTGCGCGGACGTTAGTGAGGGCAATGTTAACGACAAAACACTTGCTAGGATTATAATATTTCGCATGGTTATTTAGCCTTTTTATGCCTGATTTAAATTGATAATAAGATGCGCATTCATGCCTTTCCAGACTACTGGAATAACATAAATGCTGGCCACACTAGACACCCGTAGCTGCTCGCTCTTACCTTGTAAAACTATTGGGGTGGTGAGCATAAACTGATCGCCAAAAACGCTTCGAGCGTTACCAGCTATGGTGTTACTCACTTCTCCAACTAGGTCCATCAACTTATCGTCGCGCGTTGTCATCAAACCAATTTCGGAGATGAGCTTGATGATCATTCGTTTCGGTGCAGTAAAAAAAACTGAGCCTTTATAGTTACCAGATATGCCGATAATGCCGGTGTAATCACTGAGGTATTTGTTCACGTCTTGAATTAAAAACGGCGTACTAACCTTGGCTTCTGTGCCGGTAGTTTTATCAAAATAGTTTGTTAAACCATCAATAAAAACTTCTAAATTTCCATCTTTCATCAAACGATGTCCTCAATTAATTCTTCTAATGCTTCTATTAGCTCTAAGTCTCTGAACGGCTTACATAGAAAACCATAGGCACCTAGGTGCATTGCTTGTATCAGTGTGCTTTTATCAGCCAAAGCAGACACTACTAGTATTCTGACATCGGTATCTAAGGCTATTATCTGCCGAATAGTTTCTATGCCATCCATCAGAGGCATAGTTATGTCAAGAGTCATCACCCTCGGCTTGAGAAGCTTAAATTGTTCGACCGCTTCGACGCCATTTTGCGCCGTGCCGACTATTTCAAAGTCTTCATCTTTAAGGACATTTTGAATTTTTTCTCGGATGACCATAGAGTCATCTACTACCATAAATTTCACTAGTAATAACCTCGCGTATAATGTGTTAAATGTGTGAAGTGTTTAATTCACGAGGCTTTGGGATAGAAACCTTAAATTGACAAAATTGTCCATGCTTATGCTGCACGCCGACTTTTCCGCCAAGTTCCTTGGCCATAGTGTGAACAAGGTCTAAACCAACGCCTCGGCCGCCATCTAGATTGGCCTCTGAAAGGCGACTAAAGCTTGGTTGAAAAATCAGTTTAAACGCGTGATCAGGATTAATTCTATCGAGTTGCTCCGCTTTTATAATGCCTAGCTCGACAGCTCGGTCTAGAATTGCTTGGTTGTCAAAACCTTCGCCGTCATCCCTGACTAGCAAATTGTAGACCCCATCAATTTCGTTGATGCTTGCGGTAACGTTTATATAATCTGTTTTACCTGCTTGCACTCGCTCTTGAGGCGCCGTGGAGCCATGTACAATACTGTTTCTAACCAGTTGCACCGCCATGCTTTGAATTGGCGCTTGTAAAGTCACAGGTAGCTGATCCAAGGTCAGTCCATATGCGCTAAAGTGAGCCCGTTTACCGTTTCTGTCGCTGACCGTTTTTGCTAAGTCACTGAGTACATTAGCAAAGCCAGTCGGAGCCGGAGTCTCCTCAGTCGGTTCCAGCTCGGCATCTTCCTTAACGAGAAGATCTTGGGTTTGACCCTCAGCCAATTTCTCAAGCAAACTTTGCATGCGCTCTAGCTCAGTAAATAATGCCTTCAGTCTAGTAATTGCCGGCAATAGGGACTTACCGGTTAGAGTCTCACCACTCGAAGTGACCTTAACAAGCTCTTCTTCGAGACTATGGGCGATGAACTCAAATTTATGTAGACCTAATGCCGATGCATCACCTTTTGCCTTATGAACGCTTCGAGAGATCTCGGCTATTTTATTGCGAATCTCTGCGTCACCATGCCCACGCTGCTCTAGCGTTGCGTTAACTCCGTTTAGATCTGACTCGGCTGAGTCAAAGAAAGCATTCAACTGGCGTCTATCAACTTGCAAGATACGCAATAAAAGATCTATCTGTGCCTCTTGCTCTTCTTTAGTATCGGCCAGTTCGCGCTCTAAGAGAACACGTCTAGTCTCGTCGGTAACGGATACCAACAGCTGCTTCAGTTCACCGCCTTCCATTACTCGATTAAATTTAAAATCAAGGTAACGACTCTCGTAACTGCCATCTCGGCGAACCAGGTTAACTTCTACTTCGATAAGAGGATTTAAATCCTTGATCAGCTTTTCTTTAACTCGATCACCGTACAACAGCCCTAAAAACTCACGTGCGGTTTGTACCGTGTGAGCCGAAACATACTGACCAATGAAATCGAAGAAGTTTCCGTCTAAGTCACGGTCGGTTTTAAACATTTGCTTCAAAGATGCCGATTGTTCCAAACCTATTTGATAGTCGTGATCGAGTAGAAATAAGCCCTCAGACACCGTGCTCATAATACCTTTTGTCTCATTGACTACTTTGACTTCGATGTCTTCGTTATCAGACAGTCGTAAAATCATCGGTACAATCAATAATAGGTAGAGGGCAACAGCAATAAGCCCAGCAACTACCTGTAGATAGGTAATCAATTTTAACTTGCGCTCTAGACGCCGATCGATTGTCTCTGTTAATTTTTTCGCCGATTCGGAAGCAAGTTGATAGTTGCCAACTTTAAGCTGAGAAATAAGCTGATCTAGGGTAGAAGGCACTGGCGACAAAAACTCGGATAACGCATAGGTATTTAATGCCTTACCACCAATGCGCACCGACTGACCTGTGACGAACGACTCTAAGCGCCTAATAATATCGGCCGATTCTACGGGCTGTAAATTAGCCGAGACTCGATCGGTAACTTGCATCACCGCAAACGCATAGCGAGACTCTTTTTGAGCTGTTGACAATATCGCGAAGTTCAACAACAAATACAGCAAGAACGCTGCAACCAACCCAGCAGTTGCAAAGGTTATCCCTTTGAACCGCAACATATTATTCAAGCCCATCTAAAACACCAAGAATTAGTTACTCTATTGAAATTTCAATCCAGTCTCTTTGTTATTTTTATACGGTGAAAAATCCTTTCGAAAATGTAGCCAATACCTCCTGAAAAAAGGAAATATAGACAATGTTTTACTCATCGATATCAACAACTGCTGTTTAAAAATCAAATAAATTAATAAGTTAGCGTAGTCTATTATTACAACTGCCGATAAAACAGGATCAAATGAGATTGAATTGTAATCTTTTGTTTCATGCAGTCTCAAAAAATCAGACCATCCCTTAACTTCACCTATTTACTAGACATTCGCGACAAAAGTGCTCTGAAAGCGACATCCATGCCTAACTTTAGTCTGATCGGTACAGAAGCTAGCGCTTTTCAAGTTTAAGATGCAATGCTTGAAGCCGCTCTTGGCCAATCACTCGAGCGCAGTGGCCATGGCTCTCATCAAAAACCACACCGCCTACTAAATAGTCTTCAGCGACAAACAAATCGCCAGCGGAAAACCGTTGAGCAGAACCATCGCGCAGTTGGATCTCTATCACACCTGTTAAAATAATTAACAGGGTGGGATCACCGGCAATATGCCAGTCAGACTGATACGGGGTGGTGCTAGAGCGCAGTCTGAAATTTAGTGCCGCCTGTTGCTCCGATAGCATCCAATTTGATGCACCGCTTAACTCGATCTCACGAATGCCAAATACTGATCTACCGTAACCATCGTTGGTCACACTGGGTATTTTCTTAACTGATGTTTGCATGGTCTTAACGGCGACCATTTAAGTATTTTGGTAAACCGTCGTCAATCGATAGCCAATCAACCTTGGTGCCAGTATAAATATGCGCATCAGGCGAAAGCACCGGAGCCACGTCAAGGGTCGCTAGTGAAAACTCTACTAAATCGTTATCTTCTCCCGACTCAAAAACCAAACTGGAGCCACACTGCGAACAGAACTTACGTTTTGTACCGTTATCAGCGACAAAAGTTTGTAATAAGTTCTCGCCCGTTAGCCAACGAAAATCCGTGCGGGCAACAGAACCAAACGTAGCGAAGGCCGCGCCATGAAATTTTCGGCACATGGTGCAATGGCAATGCCCCATTTTGCCTGACAATTTATCGGCCTCATACTGAATGCCGCCACACAAGCATTGACCTTGATACGCCGCGTTGCTCATTTTAATTCTCCTATAATTTGAGTCTACTTTTTCACTTTTAGCAGATTGAGGCAAGGGCTAATGTGGTTTTAGAGAAACCCTCAAGGTTATTTAGTAATCGCGCGCCCAATAAAAAGCCCCGATCAGTATCCTGATCGAGGCTTTCTAAGCATTTGGATTGGAAAGTAGGTGGCCTAAAATCTGCTCACGCAACTATAAATCACGTCCCTTCCAAGCAGTACTACATCATACCGCCCATACCACCCATGCCGCCCATATCAGGCATACCGCCACCACCAGCGCCACCTTCTACCGGAGCATCAGTGATCATCGCTTCAGTAGTGATGATCATGCTAGCAATAGAAGCCGCGTGTTGAAGTGCCGTACGGGTTACCAATGTTGGGTCTAAAATACCCATCTCGATCATATCGCCATACTCGCCAGTACCGGCGTTATAGCCAAAAGTACCTTTGTGCTTACGTACTTCGTTAAGCACTACAGAAGCATCGTCACCACCATTATCTACGATTTGACGTAGTGGAGATTCAAGAGCTTTCAGAATCGCTTTAACACCAGCGTCTTGGTCAGCATTGGCGCCTTTTACTTTTGCAACTGCGTCTAGCGTACGAACCAAAGCAACACCGCCGCCAGGTACTACGCCTTCTTCTACAGCGGCGCGAGTTGCATGCAATGCATCTTCAACGCGTGTTTTCTTTTCTTTCATCTCAACTTCAGTCGCAGCACCAACTTTGATTAATGCAACGCCGCCAGCTAGTTTAGCTACACGCTCTTGCATTTTCTCACGATCATAATCAGAAGAAGATTCTTCGATTTGTGCACGAATTTGGTTAACACGATCAGAAATCTGTGTTGCATCGCCGTTACCGTCGATGATTGTGCTGTTCTCTTTAGTGATTTGAATGCGCTTAGCCGAGCCAAGGTCTTCTAAAGTGATGCTTTCTAAGCTCATGCCAATTTCTTCAGACACAACTTTACCGCCGGTTAATACGGCAAGGTCTTCCAACATCGCTTTACGACGATCGCCAAAACCAGGTGCTTTAACAGCACATACTTTTACGATGCCGCGAATGTTGTTAACCACTAAAGTTGCAAGCGCTTCGCCTTCAACGTCTTCAGCAACAATTAGCAGTGGACGACCAGCTTTGGCAACCGCTTCTAATGTTGGAAGTAAATCACGGATGTTTGTGATTTTCTTATCGTGCAATAAGATTAGAGGGCTTTCAAGATCAGCCGTCATTGTGTCTTGCTTGTTAGCGAAGTAAGGCGACAAGTAACCACGATCAAATTGCATACCTTCTACAACTTCAAGTTCGTTTTCAAGAGATTGGCCTTCTTCAACAGTGATCACGCCCTCTTTGCCAACTTTGTCCATTGCTTCAGCAATGATGTTACCAACAGTCTCATCAGAGTTAGCTGATACAGTTCCGACTTGAGCGATTTCTTTAGCATCTTCGCAAGGCTTAGAAAGCTTTTTCAATTCCGCTACTGCAACGATTACAGCTTTATCAATACCACGCTTAAGATCCATTGGGTTCATGCCAGCGGCAACCGCTTTCAAACCTTCTTTCACCATAGCTTGCGCTAGAACGGTCGCGGTAGTTGTTCCATCACCGGCTACGTCGTTAGTTTTTGAAGCCACTTCTTTCACAAGCTGAGCGCCCATGTTTTCGAATTTGTCTTCTAACTCAATTTCTTTTGCAACAGACACACCATCTTTTGTAACGGTTGGAGCGCCAAAGGCTTTATCCAAAACTACGTTACGGCCTTTAGGGCCCAGTGTGATTTTAACGGCATCTGCCAATACGTTAACGCCGGCCAAAATTTTAGCGCGCGCGTCATCTCCGAATTTTACGTCTTTTGCTGACATGATAAATTCCTATAATTAATTTGTTAATTCTTGTACGTGATCTCTACATGTAGGGATCACGATTTTAATGAGGTCTAAGGCTTAAGATTTTGTTTTCAATCGAGGCGAATAAAAGCGCAGGGAGGGCGCGTGCGTTTTGCACGTAACCGACTGAGCATTTTATTCAACGAAGAGTGAGAGCAAAAGCTTGGGCCGACCTATTCGACAACGCCGACGATGTCATCTTCTCTCATCACCAATAAATCTTCGCCATCGACCTTAACTTCCGTTCCAGCATATTTGCCGAACAGAACTTTGTCGCCTACCTTAACGTCTAAGGCGCGAACCTCACCGTTGTCTAAAATTTTGCCATTGCCGGCAGCGATGATTTCGCCTTCAGATGGTTTCTCTTTTGCTGATTCAGTAAGGATGATGCCGCCAGCAGAAGTTGCTTCTTCTTCGTTACGACGAACGAGAACGCGGTCATGAAGTGGACGAATAGCCATTCGTTATATCTCCAAAAAGGGGTTAATTAAAATAAGTTAAATAAGAGTAAATTAGCACTCTAATCTAAGAGTGCTAATGATATGGGCGAAGTCTATAAAGTCAATACATAGACTGGGTTTTATTTTTTATCTTTTGTCTCAGAGACGGTGTATTCACCCTCAATAACGTCACCTTGTTCAACGTGAGGGTTGACCGACGAATTCGAGGAGCCATAAACAGCTCCGCCATTACCTTTGATGAAATTCTTAGCGGCCCACGCGATCAATGCTTGTCTGACTGGTGGAATTAGAATTGCAAAACCAATAGCGTCAGTTATAAACCCAGGCGTCATCAATACCGCACCAGCAAATAAAAGAGCGACACCCTCAGCAATTTGCATCGCCGGAACACGGCCTGCATTGGTCTCTTGTTGTAGCTTGGCGAGCGTGGCGAAGCCCTGCTGACGCACTAAATAGGCACCGAGCACTGCAGTGAAAATAACGAACGCAATGGTGTTAAATAGCCCTATGGCACCACCAACGCGGATTAGCACGGTGATTTCTGCGACTGGCACCGCGATGAATAAGAAAACAAGAATGAGAAATGGCATATTCAACTGATAAGGCCATTTTATAGGTTTTCAAGGCGCTACTTGATAAAACCCTTGAGCGATCGAAGATTTTTAAAAATCCGCAAGCCTAGCTGGTTTACACCGACATTAATCAGGCTGACGCTGGCCGCCGCATTGCCAACATAATTCAAAATTTGCCGGGCTTGCCTGCTGACAGCGATTACAACGCCAGTCTGGTCCGCTGACATCTTGGCGCTTGCTTTGAGAAATTATTTCAGTCGCATGCTGAGCAAGCGACTGGTCGACCCAAAGCTCGGGCCAGACACTAGTAAAAGGCACTTCACCCATCAAACTTGAGGTATGGTGGTTACGCAGCTCGCAAGTAATATCGTGTTGCTCTAGCAAGCTGCGCATCAACCCTACTTCGACAATATTGTCGGCTGTAAAAACCTTGTTCAAAGTAGATGCCATAATTTCCAGTTATTAATTTCCAACATTCAATCTTATCGTTTTTCGATACCAATTATTAAGGAATTGATCTCCTTGATCACCCGCTGGAAAGGTATATCGAGCACCATTAATTTCAACGATTACGTTGGTTCCTGGCGCAGTTTTTCCAAGCCCCATGTTCAATCCACCTTGGTGACAAATGCGGCCGGTAGTCGCCCTATTGTTAAATCGATACAGATCACCTTTGCCCTCAAAGCGAAGACTAGCATTGCCGCCCTGGGTATAAGCCTTAAAGTCAAAACAGGCACCTCTTATTCTTCCATTGGCCGAGCTAGATGGTCTGTTAGCTACCGGAACTGGGCGTGTATTTCTGGCTGCAGCCGCATTTTTGCGATCAATGCTATAGCGCTGCTGACGGCCGTCAGTATCGACCACGGTTACATCGTTGGCGAATAAGTCGATTCTTATCCGCTCGGATGTATATCTATTCTCTAAGTAGACTGAGTCACGATCTCGACGGGTTTCATCAAATTGCGTCGATGCTCCCCGTGTGCGATCCATGCTCCATTGCTTGGCAGCTACTTGTTGTAATGAAACACCGCCGAATACAACTAGCGTTACATTTGCAGCCGTTACGTTCGGGTCATTCCGCGCGCCGTCATTGCGATTCCGGTTGTCGCGACGTCCGTCGTTTGCACGATCATCGTAGCGGTCATTTCGGCCACTGTCAGCGCTAATAGTTAGTGAACTGACCTTGTCATTCCACTGACGATCAAAACATTGAATATCGTTATCAATACGCGCGAATGATCCACGATAGTTATCATCGGCATAAATTCTAACCTCGGAACCTTGCGGCACTCGTATTGAAGAAACGCTGTCGTTAGCAAAACCGGCGTCGCGCATACTGCGGTATTCGCCAGCTCTTAAGGTTTGGCTTTTGCCGCCGAAATTGCAATGCTCATAAATGGTGACATCACGATACGGATCAATGGATACCCGTTGATTGCTTTGTGCGGTAACCGCACCTGAAAATGTAATTGTCGCTGCTAGAATCGCAAGCGTTGAAGTTAAATCAAATTTCATAGTGCCCCCGGATGGACGTGTTTAGATTTATTTATCAATTATAGTGTATCAGCAGCTGCATAGTATTAACTTCATGAGCGGTATCGGCTTCATTAGTAAACATGCACACTGCATTAGTTTCGTATTCAAATATAGCAATGTTAGTATTAACCCTAGCTGAACCTAACTGCATTGACAGCACATCAAGCTTGCAACAACTTTACCAAGCCGGTGAAATACCGAGCTCCATTCACTTAAATTAGAAATTAATAGAGACATCATGAGTCGTTTTTGGTCAGACATTGTTAGTCAACTCACGCCCTATGTTCCTGGCGAGCAACCGCAAATTAGCAAGCTAATTAAGCTAAATACTAATGAAAACCCGTATGGTCCATCGCCTAAGGTCACCGCGGCAATTTCCACGGCTAACAACCACGACCTGCGCAAGTACCCTGACCCAAATGCAGCCCAACTTAAAGCAACCATAGCCAAGCATTTTAAACTTGATGACCACATGGTGTTTGTTGGCAATAGCTCAGACGAAGTGCTGGCGCATGTCTTTAGAGGGCTATTAAAGCAAAGCAAACCGCTATTGTTTCCTGACATCACCTATAGCTTTTATCCGGTGTACTGCAAGCTCTTCGAGATTGAGTATCGTTTAATTCCTCTGAACGATGACTATTGCATCGGCGTCGACGATTATGCGCTCGACAATGGCGGCATTATTTTTGCCAATCCAAATGCACCAACAGGCATTGCATTATCGATTGAAGAGGTTGAAACCTTAGTGCAACGCAATCCAGAGTCGGTGATAGTAGTTGATGAAGCCTACGTAGATTTTGCTAATGACAGTGCAGTAAGACTAATCAAGCAGTATGACAATCTATTGGTAACTCAAACACTGTCGAAGTCACGGTCACTGGCTGGATTGCGCGTAGGCATTGCGCTCGGCCATGCTGACTTAATCGAGGGCTTAGAACGCATCAAAAATAGCTTCCACCCCTATACTTTGGACGCTCTGGCTATGGCAGGCGCGACTGCCGCCTTTGAGGACAATGACTACTTCGAAGGCACTTGCGCCAAGGTGATAGCAACACGACAACGAACCTCCTCCGAGCTTGTTTCAATGGGCTTTGATGTACTGCCATCTAGCGCTAATTTTGTCTTTACCCGCCACTCTGAGCATGGCGCGGAGGAACTTTTTCGAGCGCTCCGCGATCACGGCATCGTGGTGCGCTATTTCGACAAGCCTAGAATTAACCAGTTCTTGCGCATTAGCATTGGCACCGACGATGAAATGAACTCGTTACTGTCAGTGCTTAGAGCGATAATGAGCAACTAATGGCTAACGTCTAGCACCTAATACTCGCCTTAACTGAATACCATTTCGTCGTCATCAACCGCTGTGAAACGTAACGCTAAGTTGTCAAGAATGAAGTTCTGATTCAGGCGCCAAGGCTTGTTGGTGGATTGCTTAGGCAGCATGTCCAGCGAGCGCTGGATATAACCCGAGGTCAAATCCATTAAAGCCATATCTTGCATGTCATCAGTGGCGGTAGCACACGCTTGGCTGTAGTTGTTTTTGTCCATGTGATTAATCAACCGGCTGGCGTAACGATGGGTTAAGTCAACCTTCAAAGTCCAAGATGCATTAGTGTAGCCGACCGCAAGAAATGTGTTTGGCACGCCGCTAAGCATCATGCCCTTGTACGCGTAGGTCTCTTTAGCCACTAAGGGCTCGCCATCGATCACAAAATCAATTCCGCCAAAGAATTGCATTTTCAAACCGGTGGCGGTAACGATCACATCGGCGTCCAAGCTGGTGCCCGACTTTAGCAAAATGCCGCGTTCGTTGAAGCCTGCAATGTGATCCGTTTCGATACTTGCTTTATCGGCTTTTATGGCCTTAAAAAAATCAGCATCCGGACATAGACAAACTCGTTGATCCCACGGGTTATAATTTGGAGTGAAGTGCTTTGCCTCAAATTTGTCCCCAAGCTCGGCTTTCACTTGATCAGTAATTTTCTCTTTGGCACGCTCAGGCCATGTTTTGCAGTACCAGTAGATAAGCATGGTGCTCAATATAAACCACCACCTAGCCGCCCACCTACCGACCCATTTACTCAAGCCATTGGCAATTGGGTCAACCGATGGCTTAGAGCCCATGTAGGTTGGCGAGCGCTGTAACATAGTGACATGTTTAGCCGTTTTCGACATGTTTGGCACTAGAGTAACGGCGGTCGCGCCACTGCCAATGATGACCACATTCTTATCTGCGTAATCGGCGTCTTCAGGCCAGAACTGAGGGTGAATTACCTCACCTTTAAACTTCTCAATACCGTCAAACTTGGGCGCATGAGCCTCGTCATAGTTGTAGTAACCGGCACACATGAAAATATAGCGACATGTGAAAACCTCACCATCGGCGGCCTCAAGTGTCCAGATCGACTGCTCAGAAGACCAATTTGCCTTAACGATATGTACACCGTATTGAATCTGTTTGTCGATTCCATATTCGCGCACGGTTTCATCAAGATAGCTAAGAATTTTATGCTTTTCGGCAATCGACGACTTGTCGTCCCATGAGCGAAACGAAAATCCAAAGGTATACATGTCAGAATCTGAGCGTATCCCAGGGTAATTGAATAGATCCCAGGTTCCACCTAAGGCCTGGCGACGCTCCAAAATCTTGTAACTCTTACCTTTATTGTAGGTTTGTAAGTGGTAAGCAGCACTGATGCCCGAGATTCCCGCACCAATAATGATGGCGTCGTGATGTGATATTGTCATTTTCTCGCCGAATCGCCTGTAAAATAAGGGGCCAAGGTTTGTTTCCATTGGTCGACTAGACCGGAGTCATCGTGATCCCAAGGATGAAAATCGTTTTCCATAAACTGCTTATACAGACCACGCATATCACTGATCAAGCCGCCTTCGCCATAGAGACTATTCCAAAGCTCTTTTCGCTCCTTCCAAGTGACCTTGTGGCCCAACTGTTTGAGCAAAAATCGGCTCGACATCCAAATGTTAAAGGGGAATTCAAAACGAGTGAAAATTTTATATTGCTGACGCAATAATTTACGATCACCGACGCATTGTTGATATACATCAAAGGCAACCGACTTATGCTCGATTTCTTCGATCGCGTGCCACAAAAATAAATTGCGGAATGATTCAGGAAAATTAGCCATATGCTCTGGGTGGGTTAAAGCATGATGAGCCATAACCGCCGTTACATGTTCAGCACAAACTGTTCTTGCCAAGCGCTTTTCAGGTGTCCAATTTTGCTCTCGCTCTTTTAACTTAACTTTGAAGAAGTCATTGAGCTTGCCGGTCTCGTAGCCTAATTTATCAAACTCTTTATTCACCAACCTATGCTGCAACGAATGATGTGCCTCTTGGTGTGCGAAGTCGCGCACCTCTGCTTTGAGTTTTGGATCAGTGATTTGATCTTCAAACAACATTACCGATTTAATAAATTCGCCCTCTCCCGCTGGAAAACTTGCCGACATAGCAACCCACATAGCACTGATACAACTATTGCCGTTGTAATAAAAAGGGCCGTCAAAATCATCGAACTCGAACCTTACTCGGCGGGGCACAATTTCGAGTTTAGAGCGCGACGGCGAGGCCGCAAGGCTGCTAGGGCTGAACGAATCGCTCAAAGATGGATTATTTATCGACATTTACTTAACCTGTCCTCAGTCAAATGGTGAAATTCATGTTGTTGTTTACAGCTTTGTAAACTAGAATAACTACTTTAGAGGCAATTTACAGTTCTGTCAACACAGTCTGAACTAAGTAATGCTTGTGAACACTTCACTTGGTAACTTTTTATTAACTTCCTTTCTAGTAGCAACTTCTTTGGATACAGCAGAAACTAAATAATGGCACGTAAAACACATAGCTCTCCCGAACAAGCTCAGCAGGCTATTCTTGATGCCGCAGAGGCGCTGATGATTGAGGTCGGCCCGGCCGGCCTGCGTATTAGTGCAGTGGCAAAAAAAGCAGGCATGGCCCATCCAAATATCATTCACCATTTTGGCTCCAGAGATGGGCTAATTAATGCGCTAGCCGAACGCGTGGGTCAACGAGCCACGGCAAGAATAACCAAAGCGATCAAGCAGGCAACCGACGCCGAACCCGAAGATCGCATTGCGGCAATGACTCACGTTTTAGATACCGCTTACCCTGGAGATGAGGGAAAAGCGGCTGTATGGCTGCACCTCAGCGGGGCGCAAAGCTCGTTAAAGCCCAACATGGAACGAATCGTTGAATTATCACATAGCTTGCGAAAGACAATTGACCCAGACGCCAGCCTTGCCAATACCAACAGATTAGTCATGCTGGTTACTCTTGCTCTGGTTGGTGAGGTAGTTTCAGGTCAAGGAATTAAAGGCGCTCTCGGCTTCAGTGACGACGAAGCCGATGATGACGCCGACGATAGCCGAGCACATTTTCGTCGTTGGCTAACTGAGATTTTGCTCAACTTATCTGATCGCCAATTAAACACAAGCCTTAGCGACAACAATCAACTGGAAAGTAAATAATATGAATAAATTTAATAATTCGGTCGCGGTTGTTACCGGTGCTGGTAGCGGTATCGGCCGACATCTGGCTCTTAAACTTGCGTCTTATGGCGCATCACTTGCCATCTCTGACATAAACGTCGACGGCTTAGCCGAGACTAAAGCCCAAGCTACAAAACTGCTAAAAAATTCCAATACACGAATCGTTGCTAGCGCACTAGACGTTTCAAACCGGGAGGCAGTATTTGCCTATGCCGAAGAAATTAAGCAAGAATTTGGTTCGGTGAATTTAGTCATTAATAACGCGGGAGTTGCTTTATCTTCTGGCACCTTGAGCGAAACCAGTGTTGACGATTTTGAATGGTTAATGAGCATCAATTTTTCTGGCGTTTTGTATGGTACAAAGGCTTTTTTACCGATCCTTGAAGAAGCCGAGTGGGGGCACATTGTTAATATATCGAGCCTATTCGGCTTAATCGGCGTAGCCGAACAATCGGCTTATAACGCCAGTAAGTTCGCAGTTCGCGGTATGACAGAAGCGCTAAGACAAGAGCTCGATGCAGCCAATAGCCATATCAGCTGCACGTCGATACATCCCGGCGGCATAAAGACCCAGATCGCAATGAACTCTCGGGTAAGTAAACCGCTTGATAGTGATACTAAGAAACTTAAGGAAAACTTTGAAGACCTTGCAATGACCACTCCAGAATCTGCAGCCGAACAAATTTTAACGTCGGTTTTAAAAAATAAGCGCCGTTTAGTACTAGGCAAAGACGCTAAAGCTTTAGATTGGGTACAACGTCTTTTTCCGAATCATTACCAGCGAGTTATAAATTGGTTTATGCAGCGCGCTTTAGCTAAGAGCTCTAAGACTTAAAGTTTAATTTAAGTTAAAAATAGTCCGCGATCTCAGGTCGGCTGGTTGCCGGCTTTCCACTTGATATTACAGCCAATACTCGCAATCTGGTGGGGATTAACAGCCTCGCCTAAATAGACAGAATTAATCGCCGCCGCTAATTGATCACCACTGACTTCAACTGAATTGCCTGGGCGAGCGGCGTCCATTTGGCCCCTATACTGCAAAGCATGGTCGGCATCAAACACAAAGAAGTCGGGAGTGCATGCCGCCGCATAGGCTTTTGCAACCTGTTGGCTCTCATCGTATAGATACGGAAAATTAAAGCCATATTGATGAGCAAATTCAGTCATCGCCTCTGGGCCATCTTGCGGATAATTTAGTACGTCATTTGAGCTAATCGCCACAACAGCAAAGCCCTTATTGACCGCATCGTTAGCAAGCTCGGCCATACGTTCAGCGATATGGATTACATAGGGGCAGTGGTTACAGATAAACATGACCAGTAACGGCTTAGCACTTAATTCATTTAGACTAACGCCCGCTTCGGCCTTACCCAGCATAGGTTGATTTCGATTCGGTAAGGTAAAATCCGCTGCAGGCGACCCAAGCGCGCGCATTGTGGAAAGAACCGCCGACACTAGGACTTACCCCGGCTGGCTATTGACTTGGTGATTTTGTCAGCATTTTCACGACTTAGTTTTCGCGTCTCCATGCCCTTCAAAACCCCTCGCTCAGCCTCGGTTAATACTTGCATCGGCCACTCTAATAGCTCATGAAGATTGGCCAACATACGCAGGCTTAAACCCCAAAGTATTTGCTCCTTGCTTTGATCGATCATCACCGCAGGCATGCTCAAAGCAGGGTCTTTGGGATGTTTATAATCAAAAGCATTGGCCCGGTCATCTAACACACTGATAGGCAGCCAAACCATATCTGCCACTTCATAGTTAGCCAGCAAATCAAGCTCTCGTTGTGGCTTAAAAACAAAACAGGCAATGTGTACGCTGAATACGTCATTGATTTTTAAGCCATAGAGATCATCGAGTTGGCCGATGAAATCATCATCGGTCAGTTCAGCGCCGACTTCTTCAAACGCTTCACGCACGGCAGCCGCCTTTGAGTCAGCATCTTCGCGCTCTATCTTGCCGCCAGGAAACGACATTTGCCCCGACCACGGATCGTTCTCATGCTTGGCTCTTTGCATCATCAGCAATTCAGTACCATGCTCACCATCACGCAATATAATTGAAACGGCGGCCTTGATAACGCTCTCTTGCGGGCGCACGCGGGGCTGATAGTCTCGAATACGTTGAATTTCTGATGCCCCAATTAACATAAAAGCATTTTTAGGTAGTCTGTCATCGCTACAATTATGCCCTAAGGCATCAAAGTGTTCTAGAATACAAACCTAGCAACTGATTAATAATTTTCCATGAGTTTATTCACAGATTCAATCGCGGTAGCAACCAACAGCATTCAAAAACAATACGCCGAGAAGATCGATTGCGCAATTATCTTGGGCAGTGGGTTATCAGAATTGTCGCTGGATGGATTTCAACAGCTCGCGCGCATTCACTATAGTGATATAGAGGGGCTGCCAACGCTAACCGCACCCAGCCATAAAGGTGAAATTAATATCGTCAGCAATGGCTTAAAAACCATCGCCCTGTGCGCTGGCCGCCATCATCTCTATGAAGGCTATAATGCACAACAAGTAACGACATTGGTTTACACCTTAGCTCAATTGGGCGCCAGCGAACTCATTATTACTAACGCCGCTGGGGCACTAAACCCGGATTTTCGACCTGGCGATGTAATGTTAATAGAGGACCATATTAATTTCACCGGCCATAATCCAATACGAGGCCAAGACCAAAGCTTTGGAATATTATTCCCAGACATGTCAGAGGCCTATAGCCTTAATCGAATAGGGCAAGCTTCGCTCGCGGCCGAAAAACATCAGGTTCGCTTGCATAGAGGTATCTATATTGGCGTACTAGGGCCATCGCTAGAAACATCAGCCGAGCGACGCATGATGCGCAGCTTCGGAGCCGACGCAGTAGGCATGTCTACCGTACTTGAAAGCACCGCCGCTAATCATTGCGGCATGCAGGTTCTCGGTTTGTCAGCGATTACAAATCTAGCGCTAGGCGATGCCGATCAGCAACCTGACACGATTGAAGAAGTACTTGAAAATGCCGCCATCGCAGGGCAAGGAATGAAAAAAATCTTAAATGAGATACTCAGCTAGGCTGGATAATGTAGTCAGTTTGGTGAGCAAAGGCTAAATAAGCGAATAGCTCGACAAGATAACGATTTGAAATATGGGGTAGCTCTTAACTTAAGATGCCCTCAAGCCGAACAGAACACTAATCACTCAGCGATATCAGAATAAGACAGAGCCTTCAGCCCCAAGGAAGGAGCCCGGCGACTGTAATAAAGAGCCCTCAGTCCGAAGGAGCCCCGCGACTGAATAAAAAGCACCCTTACCAGCTGAGGTCAGTACCTAACAAAAAGCCAGAACTTGAACCAAGCTCTTCTATGATCGGGTCTTCAAGATCCAAATTAAAGACACGATAACCGGCCTTAAATGACCATGATGGTAACGGTTTATACAGAAGACCAGCCTCAATTTCATAACCGGTCGCTTCGCCATCTTGAAGTTCATCTTCTAGTTCGGGGAAATACGAGGTTAAGCCATAAACTTGTACGCTGCTAAAAACATCATAACGCCCACTTAGCGATACCTTTGGGCCACTAGCATCAAGTTGAGAGTCGATACTCATCTCTTGCCAACCTAAACCAAGCTCTAGGTTTGACTTGTCTTGGCTACCAAACAACCGATGCTTCACATCAAAATTAAAATAGCTGCTGTCTTTAGGTAAACCGAAAACATCGTTATTGTCGTTCTGCAAGAGCTTTGCGCTCACGCCCCAGTTGTTGGTCCAAATTTCACTTTTGCCGAGAAATGAGCTGTACTCGCCATCGCCAAATACCGATACGTTGACATCATCGGATAACCACATTAGATTGGGCTTAGGATCAAGTGGGTCATCTCCGGCTTGTGCATGAGCTGCATCGCCATTGATCAATATCAACGCTATAAAAAGGGCTGCAAAAAAATAACAAGACTGTACAAACACTGAGCGAGCAGAAGCTCGGGCGCTATCATTGCGCTCTGTATGTACCTCTACCTTGTACAAATTGTCCGCTTTAGAAACGCGGCTTTGCTTTTCTAATTTCATGATCTTCATATGACCAGTTTAGTTTTAATTATACTCTCTGAAAACAAGCGCCACATATAATGTGTCTCTATCACTTGTTCTTCTAACCTATTGTTTACGTTTTAGTAAAACGCTAACAGTAAAATCAGTTATTCTTTTTTATTGTCAATAAGTATAGCGCTAAAGTGTGTCAGTTTTATGGCAAATTTAGGGCAAAACCACAAATTTAATGTTTGAAATCGACTATAAAGAGCATTTTTCACTATGAACTCATCACTTGAACGCGTCAGAATCGATAAATGGCTGTGGGCCGCTCGTTTTTACAAAACCAGACAATTGGCCATTAAGGCGCTGAAAAATAGCCAAATCACCCTCCTCAATCAAAGCCTAAAACCGGCAACCAACATCAAAGTTGGTGATTTATTATCGATTAAACGAGGCCTACATAAGCTCGAGGTCGAAATTTTAGCTCTGAGTGAACAGCGAGGCTCAGCGACAATCGCACAAACTCTTTATCAAGAAACACCAGCGAGTATCGCCGACAATAAGGCCCTTAAGGAGCAACTAGCGGCACAACCTAAAGTTGACATTGACCGGCGCAAACCCGACAAACGGGGAGTGCGGTCACATCGTGCGGTTAAACGCGGCGAATAGCCTACGACAATCTTAGCGCTCGATCATCTCAGACATGGCAGCATCAATCTCATTCCTCAATTGCGGGTAACTGGTGGCCACCGGAAATTGAGGAAACTCTTCAATTACTTTCTGCGGCGGGCAAAACAAGATGCCTTGCTCAGCTTGCCCCAGCATTGTGGTGTCGTTATACGAATCACCCGCAGCGACCACGTTGAAATTTAGTTGCTGCAAGCGTTTTACTGTCTCGCGCTTATGATCAGGCATACGAAGCTTGTAATTGTTGATACGCCCTTGATCATCGATAATCAATTGATGACAAAAAATAGTCGGCCAATCAAGCTGCCGCATCATCGGCTCAGCAAATTCTTGGAACGTGTCAGATAGAATGATCAGCTGATAATCGGCTCGCAATTGATCGCTAAACTCCTTAGCCCCCGCTAATGGCGACAAGGTATCGATTACCGCTTGAATATCGTCAATTCTAAAGTCATGCTTATTGCAAAGGTCCAAACGAAAGCGCATTAGCTGATCGTAATCGGGAATATCCCGAGTGGTCGCCTTAAGTTCTTCGACACCTACTTTTTCTGCAAAGTTGATCCAAATTTCAGGAATTAAGACGCCTTCTAGATCTAAGCAAACAATATTCATTTTGAAGCACAAGTTTAGTTAAGTTTTTGCACGATAAAGGCTATGGCCCTAGGTTTCAACTACTTTTGGTTTCAACTACTTTACTTTCAACTACTTTAGTTTCAAGCACTTTTAACCACAGGACTAACGTGACAGAATCCGCGCATGAAAGACATTCCACTTAGCCTCTACATCCACGTGCCTTGGTGCGAGAAAAAATGCCCTTATTGCGATTTCAATTCGCACATGGCTAAAGCCGAGGTCGATGAGCGCGGCTATATACGAGAGCTGCTAAAAGACCTAGATAATGATATTGAAAAATACGCCGAGGTTATCACCGAGCGAGCAATTCAAACTGTTTTCATTGGCGGCGGCACACCCTCGCTATTCAGTGCCGCGAGCTACCAACTATTATTTGATGGGCTAAGAGCCAGACTAAACTTTAGCAGCGCAGTAGAAGTTACCCTCGAAGCCAACCCAGGTAGCAGTGAAGCCGAAAAATTCAACGGCTTCCGAGAGGCTGGCATCAATCGGCTATCAATCGGCGTGCAGAGCTTCGAGCAAACTCATTTATCGGCTTTGGGCCGAGTGCATAGCTCACAAGAAGCGCTAAACGCGGCCCACTATGCCCGCCAGGCGGGGTTCGACAATTTCAACTTAGATTTGATGTTTGGCCTACCTCAGCAAAATTTACAACAGAGCTTAGCTGATATTCAGCAAGCATTAGAGCTGTCACCAACGCATCTGTCCTGCTACCAGCTTACGATTGAACCAAACACCCTATTTCACCATAACCCTCCGATCACTCCAGGAGATGAATTGCTATGGGATATGCAAGAGCAGTTACAAGCTGAGCTGGCCAGCAAAGGCTATTCTCAATATGAGGTCTCGGCTTACTCGAAAACGAACAGACAATGCCAACACAATCTGAATTATTGGCAATTCGGCGATTATCTCGGCATTGGCGCTGGCGCGCATGGCAAGCTAACGCTCGAAAACGACTCGGTATCACGCGCTTGGAAAATAAAACATCCGAACACCTACATCGCCAGAGATAACAAAATAGGCGCAAGCGAAACAGTCGCTACTCAGCAACTGCCGTTTGAGTTCATGATGAACGCCTTGCGCTTGAACGAAGGCTTTGAGATAGAGACCTTTACCTCGCGATGCAAACTAAGCCAGCAGACCATTCAACCTTTACTAGACAAGCACCAGTCCGAGGGACTCATCGAGGTTAGCCCAAAAAGAATTCGCCCAACCAACTTCGGCCACAACATGCTAAACAATATGCTGGAAGACTATTTGTCTCTAGGCGAGTAAACCGACGCCGCTAAACCACTATGATTAAAGCACTAGGATTAAACGGCTGGAGCCAATGGGGATTAAACGGTTGGGGCAAATGGGGCTAAATAGCTGGAGCAAAGAACTAGTCTGGCACGCTCACCTTACCGGCAACGTCTTTATGCTCAATGCCGCCCGACGAGTCTTCTAAGACGGTAAATTCTCCGCCAACTTTATTCACATTAATAGAACCACTGCTGTCACTTCGCACTAATACGCTGCCCTTTATATACTCAGCGCTGATGCTTCCCGAGCTATCAACCTCGACGGTAAAGTTGCCGGCAACATAGCTTGTCGCAATAGAACCCGAGCTGTCAGTTACCGACACGTCGCCGTTTACTCGATTAATTCGCAAAGACCCAGAAGAATCCTCAACAGTCACATTACCGTCAATATCTTCGATGACGAGCTCGCCAGATGAATCAACCATCACCAGTGAAGCCGCTCGCACCACACTCGCCTTGCCGCTGCTGTCGGTGACGTCGAGCTTAGCGTTGACCGGCACGTGTAAGGTTAAATCAATATAGGCGCCATCACTATCAGTACCCCAGAGCATGCCCTCGGCAAACTTGGTTTTTACGTAGGTGATATCGCTCTTTAGCTCAGAGCTAACATCCATATCTGCCAACTGAGACTCACGCTCAGCGCATAACTTGGCTTCAATCAAAACAGTTTTTCTATCCGCATCGCCGACTATTTCGAGCTTGCCGGCCCCCGCCACAATCGTTAATAAGGACGAATCGCTTAAGCTAAGTTCGCGCTTGATATCACGAGTAAATTCACAATCATCTCCCCACGCCAATGCCGACGAAGAAATTACAAATGGCGACACCAATATCGATGCTACCGCCAAGCCTACTAATAAATTTTTCATTATTTACTCCAATTATTTAAATCACTAGCTAGTTAGATGCATTTTTTTTGATTTTGGATTCCATTAATCTGCTTATTTTTATCGAATGCTCAACGTCGATGACATTTCGGTGGCTACATCATGATAATCTCACGCCATGCTATGGATAAAATCTTTACACATTATCGCGGTCATCTGCTGGATGGCTGGAATCTTTTACCTGCCTCGCCTCTTTGTTTATCACGCGATGTCAGAAGACACTATTAGTAAAGAGCGCTTTAAAGTCATGGAACGCAAACTTTACAACGGCATAATGACACCCTCGATGGTGGCGTCAATTATATTTGGCGCTTGGCTCTGGATTGGCTGGGGCTTCAGCGGTGGCTGGTTATACGCCAAACTCGCACTGGTATTGGCCTTGGTAACTTACCATTTATGGTGCGGGTCAACCATCAAAAAATTTGCCCGAGACGATATTCGGCATGGCCATGTTTTCTATCGCTGGCTTAACGAAGCACCGATATTGCTGCTGGTCGGCATTGTTATTTTGGTCGTCGTTAAGCCAGATTTAGGCATTTAATTTTTAAAATAAGCGCATGCCGTAACAGCTTACTAATCGTCGGCCGAATAGGGATCTTCGGCTAACAGATAAGCGATCACTTCTGATCGGTTGCTCATGCTATCCATCATACTTTTGAATTCTTTGATCTTTTCATAGCGATCGCCAAATTTACGTTCATACAACTCGTGCATTACCTCAGCAGTCGCCGCATCTAAGATCTCATGTTGCCAGTGATCAGTGAAAATCTCACTCAACTTAGATGCTAAGCCCTTCTCTTTGAGCAAATTCCACTCGCCTTTATCCAGCCAAACGGCATTCACTGTCGGGCTCAGATCCAATCGGTGCTGAGTGTCAGCAGAAATACGATATTTTGTCATCAAACGCTTACTTAGAGGGCAAATCATCGCTCTTGAGGTGTCTTCTGAAATCACCTCAACCTCAGCGCTAACCGGAAATTCTGATTCTGGGTGCTGCTCCTGCCAGTGCTTAAAATCACGCAATAAAATCAGCTCACCAGCGCAATTTGAGCACGACTGACAAGCAAATAAATCATCGAAGTAAGAAGACTCTAGTCGTCCGGTTCCGCAAGATGGGCATTTCATAATAATTTACCTTTTGTTGATGAGTTTTAAACCTACAATTACTTTAGCATGAAATATTACATGTAACAATTCTTGACAAACTTACATGTAATAATTTATAGTCTCTTACATGACGAAAAAATCATCAGCAGAATACCAGCGAGAGTATCGCAAGAGATTGCGGGAGCAGGGCCTGGTCAAAAAAGAGGTTTGGGTGTTGCCAGAGAACGGCAAATCACTCGCAAGCATCGAGAAAGAACTACGCAAGCCAACGCAACGGTCTATGGCCTTAGAAACTGGAACAGGAGGAATTGATATGAATGCAACTTTAAATGCAACTAATGTTAACGATAAGTCGGCCCACAGATGGACGACCGAAAGCCTTTTTGGCGCACTCAAAGAGCGCCCCGCTTTCAATAACGATAGCTGCTCAATCGAAATAATTGACGGCATAGATTCAATCATAGTTGTATCTATGCACAACTATGGCGATTTACCCATTTTCGTCACCGCCGGTGGTGATCAAATCTTAGCCGAAGCCGTGTTGTTTTCACTCGATGAAGTAAAAGACACCGCCAAATTTAATGAATACGTATTACGAACACACAAGTATTTACCATTGTCGACCATCAGCCTCGAAACTGACATCACACATGGCGATTACTACTATATGTTCGGCGCCTTAAGCGCATCGTCCAGTGTTAATCAGGTTGTGGTGGAAATAGAAACCCTAGCTGAAAACACGATTCAAGCAACCGAGGCGTTTCAAACGTTTCTCAAAGAATAGCCCGCCTGTCTCAACTAACAATTTTAAGTAAACTAAATCGGAGTAAAAAATGAACATTTGGTCAAAAATGATTACCGCACTACGTGGCGGCGCAAACGAAGCCGGTGAAGCAATTGTCGATGCGCAAGCATTGCGAATTCTTGACCAAGAAATCAGAGACGCGTCAGAAGAATTAAACAAGTCTAAGGACGGCCTCGCTTCGTTAATAGCACAGCAAAAACTGGCTGAAGAGAAAGCCTCTTCACTAAAAACTGAGATCAAGAAGAACGAAGGCTTTATTCTTGCCGCGCTCGAGAAGAAAGACGAATCGCTAGCCGGCGAACTGGCCACACGAGTAGCCAACTTTGAGAACAGTCTTGAGAGCGAAGCCGAGGCGGCCAAAAACTTTAAAGAACAAGCTGAAACCTTGCGTAATTCAATCCGTACTGCTGAACATCAAATAAAGCAATTGAAGCAACAAACTGAAACTGTTAAGGCAACCGAAGCAGTGCAACGTGCCCAACAAGTGGTGGCTCAACGCCATAACGGCAGCAGCTCTAAGCTTAGAACAGCGGTGGATTCGCTTGATCGAATTCAAGAGAAGCAAAAGCTTGCATCCGCGAAGATGAGTGCCGCCGCTGAAATTGCCGCTGACTCAAACGAGACCTCGCTTGATCAAAAGCTACGCGACGCGGGCATTACTGGCAGCAGTAGCTCTGATGACGTTCTGGCTCGAATGAAGGCGAAGGCTAAAAAGAAGTAGTTTTGGGCTTTTGAGATATACGCGAGCCATCTCAAAACAAAAAACTAGCATAGCTTTCCAAACACTTGTTACTATCAACGCCGGGGTAGAACAAATCAAGCATCAGAACTTTAGTGCCGCGCTGCTTGGAAAGCTAGCGAAATAACAATAAGTGGTAGTAAGCCACTACTCAACAACAAATACGGAGTCGCCGATGTTCGCAATTTTTCTTCATGAGAGCATGAATCCATTTCACCAAACGGTAACGTCGTTTCCAACGGTGATCTATACGGTGCTGCTGATTGTTTGTTCGTTGTACTGGGTAGTAGCGGCATTAGGTTTGGTCGATCTTGAAATTTTGGATTTAGACATGGACGGTGACATTGATGCCGCTGATTCAGTCGAAGCTCAAAACGGCATAGCTGGGGTATTGCTCAAGCTTGGCCTCAACGGGGTGCCATTGACGATAGTACTGACTATCATTGCGATAATCGGTTGGATTGCTTGCTACTACGCAATCTATTTTGGCGGCGCATTAATCCCCAATTTTTGGCCGCTTGAACTCGCCTATGAATTAGTAATATTCGTCGCTGTAACTTACCTAACTATTTTGCTGACCGCACAGGTCATCAAGCCCATTCGCACTCTATTTCAAAAGCTCGAGCGCGACGAGACTAAGCATATCGTTGGCCAGGTTATCATCGTCAGGTCTGGCGTGGTAAACAAGGATCGTGGCGAAGGCTTGATGAATGATGGCGGTGCCGGTTTGCTATTGCAGATTCGGTCAACCGGTGAACAAGAGTTTGTAAAAGGCGACGAAGTGGTCGTGATAGAAGAAAACAAAGAAAGAAACTTATTTCGTGTAATTGCAAAATCTGAATTTAGCGATTAACACACAAAATTAATATTAACGATAAGAAGGAGTTAAATAATGGCTGATTTATCAGGGTATATGCCACTAATCATTGTCACCGCGTTGTTGCTATTTTTCATAACCGGCTTAGCGATGCTGCTGAAAAAGTTCTACAATAAAGTAGCTCAAGGAACCGCTTTGATCATAAATACCACACGATCAAAGCCCAAAGTGACCTTTACTGGTGGCTGGGTATTTCCGATTATCCATATGAAGGAATTGATGAAGATTTCATTGATTACTTTAGAGGTTGATCGGCGTGGAAAAGACGGCTTAATCTGTCAAGACAACATGCGTGCAGACATCACCGTTGCTTTCTATCTTCGAGTCAACGAGACAGAGGAAGATGTATTACGTGTGGCAAAAGCGGTGGGGACACAAAGAGCATCAGATACCCAAGCTGTGTACACATTATTTGCTGCGAAATTCTCAGAAGCACTGAAGACGGTCGGTAAGACATTAGAATTCGAACAGCTTTTCGAAGATCGTCAACGCTTTCGTGACGCGATTGTTGATGCAATTGGCAGCGACCTCAATGGCTACTCGCTTGAAGACGTAGCAATTGATTACCTAGAACAAACTCCAAAGTCTGCGCTTGATCCAAATAATATCTTGGATTCGCAAGGTATCAAAAAGATCACCGAGCTAACCGCAACGCAAAACATTCAAACCAACATCTTCGAGAAAGACGAAGAGCTGGCGATAACCAAAAAGAACGTAGAAGCGCGTGAGGCAATGTTAGAACTTGAGCGCCAACAAGCCGATGCCGAAGCCAAACAAGCACGTGAAGTAGCGACTGTTATTGCTCGTGAAGAAGCTGAGACGTTGAAAATTCAAGAAGAAGAACGTTTAAAATCAGAAACCGCCTCTATTGAAGTAATACGCGACTTAGCGATTCAAACTGAGAATCAACAACGTGAAATCGAAATTGCTAACGAAAATCGCCAGCGTGCGGTGGCAATTGAAACTGAGAAAGTAGAACGCACCAAACGTATGGAACGTGTTCACAGTGATCGCGAAGTTGAGCTAACCAGCATTGAAGCCGAGAAAGACATCGAGCGCGAAAAGAAAAACATCGCCGATATTATCCGCGAACGCGTCGTGGTCGATAAAAGTGTGGCGATAGAAGAAGAAAAAATTAACGAAGTACGTGAAGTCTCCGAAGCCGATCGCGCTAAGCAAGTGCAGGTTAAAGCGGCCGAGGGTGATGCCGAAGAGAAGAAGGTTCGCGAAGTTAAAGCCGCTGAAGCCTTAGAGCTCGCTGCTAAACATAAGGCGGTTGAAATCACCACCCTCGCCGAAGCCAACCTAGAAGCCTCTGAGAAAGACGCCGCAGCCAAAATTAAACTGGCTGAAGGTGTTCGCCACGAAGAAGCCGCGAGCGGCTTAGCCCAAGCCGAAGTGGTTCGCGCAACTGGCGAATCGGAAGCCAAGGTTGTTCGCGATAAAGGCCAAGCTGAAGCCGACGTGATTCGCGTAAAAGGTGAATCGGAAGCATCAGCCACCTTAAGCGTAGGCCGCTCAACAGCCGACATTACACTGGCTCAATTCAAAGCCGAAGCCGAAGGCTTAACCGAGAAGTTCGAAGCCATGAATGCAATGAGCGTTGACGCTCGCTCGCATGAAGAGTTCCGCATGACTCTAGAAACAGCCTTGAAAGAGAGCTTAGCCACGATCGATGCTGGTAAAGAAATCTCCAAAGAAAATGCCGAGGTTCTTGGCACCGCATTACGTGAAGCTAAGATCGATATTGTTGGCGGTGAAGAGCATTTCTTCGATACTTTTGCCAAGTCACTATCAATGGGTAAGGCGATTGACGGACTAGCCAATAAGAGTGACACCATTCAGTCATTGCTAGGTCAAATTTCTAACTTTATGCCAAAGCCCGAAAACGACCCAAAATAGGCTGCTCGAAAGCGAGACACCGCAGTAGCTGTAGTCACTGCGGTGTATTTTGCTTAAACACTTGCCGAACCCTAATCGCTTTGCCCTAGACCCTTTACTAGACCCTTTAGTTGATCTAAACGCATTGCCCAATTGATTGCCAAGGACAGAGAAAATATGCCACAAGACGAAAAGCAAATAGTCGACTCCGCGGTCGCTGAAGCCGGTGCCTACGATGTCATTCGCAAACGTTTAGACGAGCAAGGAACTCGGCTAAAGAAACTTGCGCAAACACTCAATGAAGCTCGCTTAGCCGAATTTGGCGGCGTGCAAATGCAGGCCATTGGTCGCACCCGTATTCGCACCGAAAATAACTGCGTGCCACGCGACATAGTGCAAGTTGGCAATACCATGCTGTTTGGCTATAACGTATTCATTGGACTAAAAAAGGAAACTAAGATCGATGACGTATTTGCCGCATTAGAACTGATTGAAAACAACGACAGCTTCGAATTAAAGCCTGTCGACCTAAGCACCACTTTTCTAAGCGACTCACGTTTTCAAGGTGACTTTGATGAGCTATACCGATATTACAAAGAAGCCCGCTTAGTTAAGCTGACAACTAAAGACGGCAAGTTGCTAGCTGGCTTCCAAGTTGGTGAGCGGGCCAATGATTTGCGCGTTTTTCGCTGGTCAATCTCAGCTGATGGCAACGACATTAGCTATATCGATAATCGCGGTGAACGAGATATTCAACTCCCCGATCAATACGATTTTGAATGGACTGAATGCAAACGCGACAATTTTGTCCATGGCAAGCATCCTCATGTAAATATCGCCGATAAGGTTTTTGTAGAAACGATTGGTGGCGACCTCACGATAAAGATCGAAGACAACACCGAAGATGGCTTGGGCATCTATTCTGAACCAGTAGACGAAGCCAACCAATCGCTTGACGATGCTGATATATCGTATGCCTTAGTCGGTGATTTAGTACTATTGGCAATCAAGCCTTATAAAGAAGAAACGACCCGTTATTTAGTTTTTAATACCCTAACCGAAGATGTGCATCGCATTGATGCCATCGGCCAGTCGTGTGTTCAGCTGCCTGAAGACCACGGCATTATTTTCCCTGGCGGCGTGTACCTACAAACAGGGGAAACTAAACTATTCCCTGATCAAGTAAGCGGCCTAGTTTTCAAACGCACCATTCGCTCGCCCAATGGCGAAGACGTGTTATACGTTTTCTACGAGCCAATCGAGGGGCGCTTTGCTCTTTTCAGCTATAACTTAATTACCAAGGGGCTGCAAAACCCGATCTACAGCAATGGCTATGCATTGCGTAACGACGGCAAGCTAGTAATATTTTCAGCCGAGCATGAGCCAACACGAGTACACCCCATGCAAGTTTGGCAAACTTCGTACATCAGCACTGAGTATGCCAGCCAACAACCTGAAAGCACGACCGAGCTGGGCAAAATTGGTAACTCCGAATTGGTTCGTGGTGTTTCTGACCTCTACTCAATTCAAACACAAATCGCCAATAAAGAAGTATCGATGCGCCATTATGAAGAACTAAATGGCGCGGCAAAAAGAGTATTCGATACGCATTACTGGCTAGACAACTCCAGTCACGATGCAATAGCGGCAACACTGCGCGAGGTATCGGCAACCGCCGAGCTGGTGATCGACGAATTTGAGAAAGTTCAGAGCATTCAACAGCAGTCAACCCAGTCACTTAGCGACGCCAAATCTCAGCAACGTAAATTGCTCGGCGCTATCTCGACGACTACCTGGGAAAACGCCGCTCAATTTGTTGCCTCGATCTCTAAAATTCGCAAACAACGCGGACACATAGCGACGATCAAAAGCTACCGTTATATTAATCTCGAAGAGCTTACCGAACTAGATGACGAATTGGTCTCGACTGAAGCCGACTTAGGCGCGCGAACAGTTGAATTCTTAGCCGACGAAAATGCATTAGACTCATACTCGCAACAAACCAGTGAGGTCACCGAGGCGATTGAGCAAGCGACCACCGATGCTGAGATACGCCCATTACTGGAGAGTATCGTCGAGACAACCTCTCAGCTGGATTTATTGTCTGAGTTAATCACCACACTAAAGATTGACGACACCACCATTCGAACTCGCATAGTCGACACCATCTCGGAAGTCTATGCCAAGCTAAATCAAACTAAAGCGCGCGGCACACAAAAGCAAAAAGGCTTAGGATCAGAAGAAGCTATTGCGCAATTTTCAGCCCAATTCAAGCTGTTCTCGCAAAGCATCACCAATGCCTTAGGCGTTGCTAACACGCCCGATAAGTGTGATGAACAACTGGCCAAACTGCTGGTTCAATTGGAAGACTTAGAAAGCCAATTCAGTGACTATGATCAGTTCTTAAGCGACATTATGGACAAGCGTGAGGCGATTTACGAATCGTTTGAAGCGCACAAACAAAGCTTAATGGAAGCGCGCCAGCGTCGCGCGCAAACCTTAACAGACTCAGCTGATCGGATTCTGAAGAGCATTGAAAAACGCTCACTAAAATTAAAAGACAGCGACGAGCTAAACACCTACTTCGCCTCGGACACCTTAGTTTTAAAAACTAATGAGTTGATCCAACAACTGCGCGACTTAGATTCTGAAGTAGCCGCTGATGATGTGCACTCGCGCTTCAAAGCGTTAAGAGAACAGTCGGTCCGCTCACTAAGGGATAAAAACGACATCTACGAAGATGGCGGCAAAGTCATCAAGCTTGGACCCAAACACAAGTTCAGCGTTAATCAGCAAGAGTTAGATCTGACGATTATTCCGCGTAATGACGAGTTGTTCTTTCATCTAATCGGCACCGACTACTACGAGCCAGTCAACGACCAGACGCTGCAACAGTCACAGCAGTATTGGTCAATGTCATTGGAATCTGAGACGCCTGAACTGTATCGGGCAGAATACCTAGCCTACTTGGTCATCACCGCGGCACAGCAAGAGCGTGACGAGCTAAGCATGGCGACCCTAAAAAGCGCCGCTAAAGAAATCGAAGTACTAACCAAGCTGGTTCGTGACTTTTCAACGCCGTACTACAAACATGGCTATCAGAAAGGCATTCATGACAGTGATGCCGCTCTGATTATCCAAGCCGCTCTGCCAGTAATGGCTTCTGCTGAGCTATTAATGTTCGGGCCTTTTGCGCGCGGTTTAGCATCTCTCTTCTGGGCCAACTTGAATGATTCAAAGGTTAAAGACAGTTGGCAACAGCGTGCCACCTCGGCGGTCACCTTAAATAGGCTATTCGCCGATAATAAAGCCGAAGCCTTGCTAGCCCGCGAAATCGCGGAACACATAACCGCCTTCATCGAACACTACCCAATTACCGCAGACCCGCAGAGTGTGAGTAGATCAGCCCACTATTTGCTAGAGCAGCTGGCAAGCAATGCCACACAGTTTAGTCAAAGCAAATACGCTCGTGATTTAGTCGCCGACTTTAACCGAGCTCTGGACGACAAGTCGCGCCAGCAGTTCACCTCGTCGCTAGAGGCTCTGGGCGCACAACCAGATCAACAATGGGCATTGGCGCACGCATGGTTAACTGCGGTAGTAGAGCGCAAAGAGTTAGGCCCCTTAAAACGTTACATCCCGGAAGCGGCGGCGAATTTAATCGGCGGTGTTGAGCTAAGCGCCAACGATGCCAAACTAGAACTAAGTATTGGCAGCTTACTCGGCGAGCATATTAAAATCACCAGCCAGACTCTTAATTTTAGTTTGGATGAATACTGGCAACGTATGCAACGCCATGAAAACAAAACACTGCCCGAATACCATCACTATTTAGAGTTACGCTCGAACACCATGAAGCAAGAGCGTAGCCAATTGAAGCTAGAATCATTCAAGGCTAAACCGCTTAGTTCCTTTGTTCGAAACCGCTTGGTCAACGAGTCTTACTTGCCACTCATTGGCGACAACTTAGCCAAGCAAATGGGCACCGTCGGCGAAAATAAGCGTACCGACCTGATGGGCTTGTTGATGATGATCTCACCGCCTGGCTACGGTAAAACCACCTTGATGGAATACGTCGCCAATCGTCTCGGCTTAATCTTCATGAAGATCAACTGCCCCGCCCTAGGTCATGATGTAACCTCATTAGACCAAGAGCAAGCACCCAACTCGACCGCTCGCCAAGAGCTTGAGAAGATCAATTTGAGCTTTGAGATGGGCAATAATGTGATGCTCTACCTTGATGATATTCAGCATACTCACCCAGAATTTTTGCAAAAATATATCTCACTTTGTGATGGTACTCGTCGTATTGAAGGCGTGTGGCGTGGCAAAACGAAAACCTATGATATGCGCGGCAAGAAGTTTTGTGTCGTCATGGCCGGTAACCCATACACCGAGTCTGGCGAAGTTTTCAAAGTTCCAGACATGCTGGCTAACCGCGCTGACATTTATAACCTCGGTGACATTTTAGGCGGCATGGAAGAGATATTTGCCCTTAGCTATGTTGAAAACTCACTGACCTCGAACCCAGTACTGGCGCCGCTTGCGACTCGTGAGATGCAAGATGTTTATCACCTAGTGGCAATGGCGCAAGGTGAGAACGTGGCAACTACCGAACTCAGTCATCAATACAGCGCCGCTGAATTAAACGAAATAACCAGCGTGCTGCAAAAGATGTTTGTGATTCAAGAGCTGATTCTAAAAGTGAATCAACAATACATTGCATCGGCTGCACAAGCTGATAGATATCGCACCGAACCACCGTTTAAATTGCAAGGCAGCTATCGCAACATGAACAAGATGGCTGAAAAAATCTCATCGGTGATGAACCAAGAAGAGCTGATGCAATTAATCGAAGACCACTATCAAGGTGAGTCTCAGCTACTAACCAATGGTACCGAAGAAAACTTACTGAAACTGGCCGAACTTCGCGGCAACATGAGTGAACCGCAAAAAGCACGCTGGGCGCAAATCAAAGACGACTTCTCACGCAGCAAAGCAATGGGCGGTGAAGACGCCGATGGTAGCGTTAAAATTGCCAATCAGATGATCAACTTAGTCGAGCAAATAAAAACTATTAAGACCTCAGTTGAAGGTTCTTCAGTTGCTGCCAGAGAACGACTAGAAGATCAAAACCAATTCGAAATAAAGCTGGCTAGGTCTCAACGCAAAAACCAAGCCGAGAACCTAGAGGCTTTGTTAGCGGCACTGCAAAAGATTAGTGACTCTGTCGGCCAGCCCTCTGACACCGTGGTAGAAATTATCAATCAACCATCGTCCAAGATCGGCGATACCCTAGAAGTGTTAGCCAAGTCAATGGAGCACAGCATTAAGCCATTAATTCTCAGTATGGAGAAAAAAATGGACATTGATTTACGCACACTGGAAAACATCCAAGAACTAGGTAATCGTATAGATGCGATCAAAATAGCCGCCGCTAAAACTACTCGCACTATCGAAAAAACCAGCTCAAAGAAACGTAGTAAAAAAGTCGATACCGATAAAGATAGTTCTGACAGTAAACGCTTCTAACATTAAGGTAAAATAAGTTCATGCAATTAAGCATCACAGATCCAGCGTTTCTCTTTCCGGGGATTTCACTACTATTCTTAGCCTATACCAATCGCTACTTAGCCTTAGCCAGTATTGTTCGGTCATTAAATCAGAGCTTCGATGACCTAGATGGGGAAAACCGAGTGCAGCAGATCGAATCAATTCATCTACGAATCTTGCTGATCAAATACATGCAGGCATTTGGAGTCGTGGCGTTTTTATTCTGCATTTTTTCCATGCTAGCGTTAATCTCTAGCCAGCAGCATTACGGTGAGGTTTTATTTGTCGCGAGTCTCGCGTCGATGACTATCTCACTACTACTGTCGCTGACTGAAGTGCTAAAATCTGGGCAGTCTTTGAAGTTGGAGCTTGATAGAACGCATGTGCGAAAACGTAAGTAGTGTTTTTCGTAACCACGAAATACCCAAGCAACATACATCTAAACCTAGGCCACGCCACGCCAGACCTGATTTATAAAAATGATACACGTAGTTCTGATAATATCGAAGGCAAAGGACAGGAAGATTTTGAAGGTCTAGTCATTCAATACGGAAGTGAAAGCTACCTTTCATGGTTTAGAATTTTGAATTTTCTTAATTTACGTTGATACGGTCCATGGTTTGATATCAGCTCGTCTTACTAATTAATAGTGATAATCATTTCAGAGACTTGAGCACCCTTCAGTAAAACTTAAATTTGAAGTGCTGACGTTTAGCTGTTAGATTTAACGGCTATCGTCGGAGGCATTACCGCATGATACTTTCCAGTCGATAGCATAAAAAGATTGATAGTGTTATGGGGGTGTAGTTTGTAACTAATATTGTTAAATAAGACTACATTGCGGTAATAATGTTAAATATAAAATGAGCTATTCTATAGTTTATTGATCGTCGTGTGGGAATTAGGGGAATATATGATGGATAGCAAGGGTGTTGCGCTGTATTTGGTCAAGACTACTAGGTTGGGCATTTAGTTGGGTTTGAAACTAGAGAGTAAAAGTAGAAACGTCGGATGGTATGAAACTAGGCCGTCTGAAACTGTTGTTATTTTTATTCATGGCGTTTTTTCTAATTCTGAAAAATGCTGGACCGCGAGTGGAGATATATTTTGGCCAGAGTTATTGGCAAATGATCCTCGAATTAAATGCCCAAGAATTTTTTTAGCTGAGTTTTATACCTCCTATAGTTCGGGCGACTACGGAATTGAAGAGTGTGCAAAAGAAGTTTACGGCCAGTTAAACCGTGTTGACTCCAATCTAAACGAATCTCCTCTTTCATTTCCCAAAATAGTGTTTGTAGCACATAGTACTGGCGGGATTGTTGCAAGATATATTCTAGACCAGTACCGCGAATCTTTTGTTGGAAAAGATGTAGGGTTATGCCTATATGCGTCACCATCATATGGTTCTAAGTTAGCTAATTTACTCGGCATTATTGGAAGGTTCGCTGGGCATAAGTTGGCACGAGAGCTTAAATGGGGAAGTGATATATTAGTGAATCTTGAAAGTCGATTTGTCCAGCTAGTTCATAGTGACCGGATGAAGCTTGTTGGATTAGAAGCTATCGAAAATAATGCGCCTTTAAGTATACCAATATTGAGGACACGAGTCGTTGAAAGTACTTCTGCTGCTAGATACTTTGGAAATAGAAAAATAGTACCCAACACAGATCATAGCTCTATCGTAAAGCCTGTAGATCATTCCTCGGTATCACATCAACTTCTTATTGATTTTCTTTTAAATGAAAAGTTATTAACTACTAATAGCAATTTAAAACAGATTAAGTACCCTTCTTTATTTGATCGCTATCAGACTAAATTCGAAGATTTTTATTTAAGTCGAGATGCTGATGGAGAGCTCAGCAGTCTATTTAACCAATATAGCTTGTGGGTGAGTGGACCTCCTGGTTTTGGTAAAACAGTCGCGTTAACAAGGGTTATTGAATTAGGAGATCATTACGTTCGCTATATTTCTCTAGCCGCTTGCGTAGGCTCGCCAGCTAGATATTTAATGTTAGTGATCAACTCAGAGCTAAGTAAAATTGCTGTCGACGATAGTTTACCTATTAATGATTGCCTTCGAAATACTGCTGAAATCATAAGCGCTGAATGTAAACGGATGCCTTTTTGTTTATTTATAGAAGAGATTCCAATTGCGGATGAGGAGGAATTTTCCACCTTCGTCGAACTTATTTTTGCATTACTTAACATATTAAATAGTTGTGATAATTTTAAGTTGATTTTATCTTCTATATTCCACCCTGATCGCGTTCCGCCTGAACTCGAAAAAAATTATGAAAGAATGCAGATATTGAAATGGTTGCCTTGGGATGATGAAGATTTTGAAAAATTGGCAGATATACTAACTTTAGATACAGGTATAGAGCTTGATGCAGAGCTTCTCTCTGGTGAGCTTGAAAACAATCCACGGCAGCTAAAGCAATTGTTTAGGGATAAGCTTAGGAATAGGTCAGAACGAAAGAGTCCATTATGAAAAGAAAACTTGCACCCAATACTATCGTGCCTCAATCGCTTTACGTTGAGCGTAAGGCGGACAAGCAAATAGCAGAGCTGATCTCAGATATGGGCCGACCTGGTTATGTTCTTGTTGCTCGTCAGATGGGGAAGACAAACCTCTTGATCGCAGCCAAGAGAAATCTAGAAAGTGATCAAGACATTTTCGCCTACGTTGATTTATCAAATAGGTTTGAGACAGAAAGAGAGTGTTTCAGAAGTATTATCGATAAAATTCTGGATGGCAGAGAAGAAAGCCTTGGCACTTTAGACTCTGTAATCACTAAAAGTAGAATCGCTGAGGACCGTGCTCCGCATATAGAACACGCTCGAGAGTTGCGAGCTATTTTGAACGCAATTAGCGGTAAGCTTGTTATTATTCTTGATGAAATTGACTCCCTAACTGCTGCAGACTATTCAGATAAAATTTTTGCGTTAATTAGAAGTATTTACTTTGAAAGGGTGAATCACCAAGAGCTAGAAAGGTTGACATATATCATTTCTGGCGTAGCTGAACCAACAGAAATAATTAAGGACAAATCGATTTCTCCTTTCAATATTGGTCAAAAAATACTTCTCGGTGATTTTACAAAATCTGAATATCGTAATTTCTTGAACTCGGCTTCGTTGTGTTTGGGTGAAGACGTCGCGGACAGAATTTTCTACTGGGCAAATGGTAACCCTAGATTGACATGGGAAATATGTTCTTCTGTAGAGGAACGGTTAATAGACGGTGAACTTGAAAGTACCGAAATGGTAGATAGGCTTGTTAAAGACCTATACTTTAATAAGTTTGACAGGCCACCAGTCGATCATATTCGAGCGTTAGTAAAGGCTGATAAAGAAATTAGAAAAGCATTGGTTTCGATACACTATGACAAGGGGGATACACTAACCGATGAGATTAAAAATAGGCTGTATCTTTCGGGCATACTAGGAACAAGCTACGAGTATGGCGATGTTGTGATAAAGAATAGAGTTATAGAGGAATGTCTAAATGAGCGATGGCTATCTGAAATAGAGGAACAAACAACCGATTCTCTTCAACAAGGTGTTGAGTTTATTAAAAACGGAAATTATGAGAAAGCCAGTGAGGTTTTCTATGACATGTATGTTGATGAAAACAAAATCGATGGGAAGAACTCCTTAGCGATCACAGACTACCTCTCTCTATCTTATTTTCATACAGCGAACTATCCAGGAGTAGTTAGCTGTTTAGAGGATGGTCGCTACGATAAGAAAGGTCAATTTGATCGCTATATTGACCAATCATATAGGCTGGGTGTTTCTTATAGCTTTATAGATCAGAAAGAGAAAGCGTTGAAGGTCTTTGAAGAAATAGTCGATGAACAACCAGAAAATAAATACTACGAATCTTTAATTAGCTCTGCGATGATTTTATCCTCGTATGACGACTCTGAATCACAAAAAAAGTCGTTATTGCATTGTCAAATAATACTCGATGATGTTGCTTCTGGCTTAAATTTAAGAAATGAAGTGATAGCTCTCACGCATTATAACTTAGCAGTTATAAACCAGACTCAATCCAAGGGCACAGCAGTTTTACAGTATATTGAAGCTTCTAGAGCAGGAGATAATGCGCAAAAAATCACACCGTTAGTAGAGGCATTTAAGATTGAGCCGAGTAAAGCAAGTTCTTTCATTAATGAAATAGTTGAAATTTTGATGTCTGGAGACATTAAGCTTGATACATATAATGTTCATGCATTAAGTTTCACTAAGGTAAAACTTTTTGAGCTCCTCAGTATTCTTTCTGATTGTGGTCTGGACGACGAGATAGAAAAAGTGATCACCGTCATTGGAGAGTTTTGTTTAAACTCCAAACATGAAATGTCGAGGCTCCTATTTGATTTAGGTCATTTATGTCTTTCGGGGAAAAGGAAAGAGCATGCGTTATATTATTTTAAAAAATCGGTATCGCAACCACGAGAGTTAAGTACTCCCGAAGCAATATTCGACTCGAATAAATATCTAGCTGTTTTTGATGACAGTCAAGTAGATGCATTGAATTTGTATCTTAAAGGTTTTCAAAACTACGTTCAGGTTCCAAGCATTGTTGATGTGTTGTTATTTGAGCGAAAAGTTACGCAGTGCGTTACTAGCGGTGATACGGGTAAAGCGATCAAGTACTGCGACCTTATTATTAAGTCTGGTGGTACTTTTTCGGGTTTTTCTAGAGAAACGTTATTGCCTATTTTTTATTGGAGAATGATCCTTGATAAGGAGGAATACCAGAAACATCAATACGCAGATTTAATTATTAGTACTTTAGCCGAGAGCGAAGGAAAAAAAGACGATAAAAATTATTTCACTGCAAGTCATGAAAGTTATAAAAAGGCAGCGATGGAAATAGTGAATATTGCCTCGAAAGTAGAGACTTATGTGAGAGCGGAAAGGAAGTATGGAAGGAACGATATTGTAACTGTTACATATCTTGACGGGCGGTCTGAAAATAAAAAATATAAACTTGTATCAGAAAGTATTAGTCAAGGGCTCTGCTCTCTAAGCGACCCTTCATAAAATACCTTAATTGATGTCTGGTATGTTTTGCAGAGTGGGACGACCTCAAAGCTAAACTTTAAGTGGAAGCTGAGCCTTATTTACTATGCGAAGCTCCAATAAAATTAAATTGACGCCAAGCTTCATAAGCAACGATAGCTACCGAGTTTGATAGGTTCAAACTGCGGTTATTAGGTTGCATCGGTATAAGTAATCGATTGTCTTTTGGCACAGAATCCATCACTTCGGTTGGAAGCCCCTCGGTTTCTGAGCCAAAAAGTAATACGTCGTTATTCTCAAATTTAATATCGGTATAGTTTTTAGTCCCTTTTGTTGTAATAGCAAATATACGTTTCGGAATTTCTGATTCTAGAAATGCCTTGTAGTCCTTGTGACGAGTTACTTTAGATATATCATGGTAATCCAGTCCCGCTCGACGCAGTTGCTTCTCCTCAAAATCGAACCCCAGCGGCTCAATCAGGTGTAATTGAAAGCCTACATTTGCAGACAACCTGATGACATTACCTGTATTAGGAGGTATCTTTGGATTATGGAGAACAACGTGAATCATTTTTAGTAGTTATGGTGATATTTAACTGACGCTAGAATACACGAATAAATTAAAATTTCTTTAGGGAAATATTTTTAGCATTAAAAGAGAAGTTTTATCTCTTTTTATTTTTATAAAACAAAGACTTAGATTTTCGATACTAAATTTTTAGAGCGACAGCTAGGCTTTGAAGGCGCAACTAAATAGCTGCGACCGACTAACCGGTTGCCCTTTCTTTTGAAGCTTTAGCCAGTAATAGAGCACCAGTCAAACCACTCTGATCGCCCAACGATGGCAGCACAATAAGCTTTTCGATGCCACCAACTCGGCTATCGATAGGCAGATAACCCGCTAGGCGCTTTTCAGTTTCGCTGCGAATTTTACCCAGCAGGCCGTCAACGCCCATGACCCCACCGCCAATAATAATAAGCTCGGTCGACAGAATTGTTAGTAAATTAACGCACATATCAGCGAGATTTACCGCCACCTCATCCCAGATTGCATCATCCGCATCAATAAGCTGAGGGTCACGGCCGGCTCTTTTTGCAATGGCGGGTCCGCAAACTAAGCCTTCCAAGCAATTGCCATGAAACGGGCAGCTTCCGGCTACGCCATTGCTTGGAATTCTCATGTGTCCAATTTCAGGGTGCATAAACCCGCTTACCAAATCACCGTTAACTATGATGCCTCCGCCAAGGCCGGTGCCGACAGTCACATAGACAGCATTACTAAACCCTTGGGCGGCACCATAGGCCGCTTCGGCTAGCAATGCTCCATTGACGTCGGTGGTTATTGATACTGGTACTGATAATGCATCAGCTAAGTGCTTTCGAAGCGCGAATTCACTCCAACCAACCTTAGGCGTTTTCAGGAATGTGCCATACGAGTCTGATTGAGGGTCTATATCGATTGGCCCAAACGACGCGACGCCGATTGAAGTAAGCTCGCCATATTCAGCCACACAAGCTTCAAAAAGATCGGTTATTTCTTTAAGGTTTGTTTCGGGATCTCGGGTAGGTATACGCTTTGTAACAATAAAATTTGTCGGGTCAGTTGCGACACCACAGACAATTTTAGTACCGCCTACCTCTATCGCGCCAAACAGTGGATGCTTCATCATCGGTATTTTTATAAGTTTATGGTGAACGTTTTAGACAAGCTAAGTGGCCTGTCAGCCGCTTCGGTATAAGGAGAAATGCAGTGCAACTCACCGGCCACAAAATCAGTACTTAATACCGTCATGCCGAACATGTGTTGGGCACCTAAACCAGTAGAGCTGCCACTATCAAAATGTGCTTCCCAAGGGCCGTCTAAAGAGCTTGATTGATATAACCTGATTTGTTTATTAACGTCCGAGTCGGGCTGGCCTTCAAAGGTGCGATTGCAGGTAGCAATGATCAAATAGAACCGTTCATGTACATCGTCGTAGATGACTTTGGGCAACTCAAGTTGTGTAAAGTTATTTCCATCGGGCATTAAAACCGGCGGGTACAAGTAATCGATTTCGAACCCGTTATCGCTGCGATTTAATTTGGCATGCCCCAAAGCTGGTGTGTGGCTTGCGCTCTTCGCACACCAGAACATGTGCAGCTCTTGATCATGCACGATAATGAACGGGTCGCGCCAAGCCAGTATCGGGCCACCCTCTTCGCCATCGCGATGGCCGAGTTGCTCGCGCTCAGCGATATAGTAGCCTTTAGTGGTAATAGCCTGCCAGTGCTCTTCTGGTGATGAAATAAGCTGTATCGAATCGGCATCAATAGCATAGCCATCGTGACTAATGGCGAGGCCCATTGATTGAAGAAATTGTTGCGGTTCAGCACTCGCTTTAAGCCCGGTGAACGCGACCAACTTAGTGTCGTCTTCGAGCCGCGTTATCGAGCTACTCCAAATCGACTTTGAATCAAAGTCATTATGCTCAGGCCGAGATGCTTGAAAATTACCTTGGTCTAACCAACTATCACCATTGTCATCAGAGACAAAATGTCGTACATGAAATGGCACACCATTTCGTTTTGTCGGGTCGAGTAATTGCCCATGCCCATCAAACCGAGCAACGGCGAGGCAATACAGATGTAAGGTCTGGTCTTGCTGATAGGACCAAGCATCCCATAAATAGTAATCTGGGTGGTCTATGCCATCAGTAAAAATGTGGCTAGACGTATTTTGTAAAGTTACAGTCATAAGAATCAAGCCAACGCTTTATATTCACTTTGCTCAAGTTCGAGCAAGCGTTGTCTGGTCGGGTCTTTAACAAGGTTGTATAAGAAACCAGCAAACAGAACCAGCGAGAAACCAGTTGCGACAATAAATCCATAGACGGCTTGACCGCCATTGGCATCACTGACAATACCCATAATTAACGGGCCACAGGCAGCACCCAGTGCGGTGAAGAACAAGATCACACCGGCCGCAGCTCCGTGCTTGTTTTTTTCAAAGCAGCTAATGCCTTTAGAATTTAAGGTAGGATAAATTGCCGACATAAAAAGGCCGGACAGCGGTAATAAATAAACCGCCCAATCTCGACCTGCGACAACACTAATAACAAAGCAAACGGCGATAGCGCCACTTAATATGACCATCACCATAGACCAATTGAAACGCGCCATCGCCCACATTCCGATAAAACGCCCGGCGGCACGCAACACAAAAAAGATGGTCAGCGCGTAAGTGGCAAGCAGTAAAGCACTGCCGTCGTAGCCGATCAAATAGGTTGGCATCCAAACATAAATAGCACTTTCAGTTGCGACGTAAAGAAAAGCACCAATAGAAAAACTAAGCGCAAAGCGGTCTTTAGTCATCGCTAGAGTGCGTTTAAAATTAATCGGTTCTATCGTTTTCTGCATTGTTTCTGGATATTTCACCCGCGAAGCGATGATAATAATCACCACGCAAAGAACCGCGGCCGAAACATATAGCCATTTCCATTCGAGCCCCTGCGTTAGCAGGTAAGTGACTATCAGCGGCCCAATGATTGCACCAACACCAAAAAAACCTTCAGCGCCATTCATAATCGAGGTGTGTTCACGAGTCGAGCTAGTGATGTCACCAATTAGCGCTAGCGCGGCCGTTTTAAACACGCCGATGGCCAAACCAGACAACACCATTAAGGTCAGGTAGAAGGCGAAAGAGCTGCCGACAATAAATAGAAATGAATTAGCGGCAAATAAACTAAGACCTAGAATAATGGTCTTTTTGCGCCCGAGCTTGTCGGCCAGATGGCCAAGAAACATTCCCGATATTGCAATCGCCATCATCGGCCCGTAATGCAAAAGCCCAGCCGCAGTTAAGCTTAAATCAAACTGTTTCATTACCTCTGGAATGATCACACCAACCGCATCTGTGGTCATTGCGAACATCATGAACATTAGATAGGTTAAGTATCGAACCGTTCTCAGGTTACTTCCGTGCACAACATTAGTCATTTACGCTTCTCCCGCAATTCTTATAAAAATAGTAGTTCGCCAATAAGCTTAAGTTTACCGATAGACTAGCCAAGCTTGAATTAGTACTGATTTACCAATTCAAGCCCAGTTCTATCTAAAACCCGGCTCTAATCAGGCGATGGTAATTAGAAGTTATAGCGAATTGTTGCAGAGGTTGTTCTACCGTTAATAGGGCGAATTCTGACAAAACTACCAGGTGTTGCTGAGCCTTCTTCACCCTCAGTAAAACCTTCTTCATCAAACATATTATTCGAGTTAATGCTCAAACTTAGTTGATCGTTAAACGAGTAGTTGAAGAACAAGTTTGCCGTGACGTAGCTGTCAAACTTGAGGTCGTTATTATCCTGTACAAAGACTTCGTCAGTACCAACAAAGTTGACGCCCAGATTCCATTTGTCGGTTGAATATTGAGGCGTGATATTAAAAATATAGTCGGCTTGACGTCGTGGCGTATTGCCCGCGTTGCTGCCACTGGTCACTTCCGAATCGGTTAGTGTAACGCTGCCCTTTAAGGCAAAGCCATTATTAAAATCATAGTCTCCCTCAAACTCAAACCCTGAGGCCTCGAAGGTATTACCGCGTAAGGTTTGTGAAGTTACTTCAAACTGTCGTGATTCTGCTGTGTCCGCATCGAAATAAGTAACATACAACGCTGCATTATCACCAAGGTACTTAAAACCAATCTCGGTTTGCTCAACAGTGCTAAATGCCGATTCGTTTAGAATACTGCCATCGATGTTTAAACTGCCGGTAACTCGATCCGGTGATGAAATGCTGCCGCCTTCTGAGATATTAGCAAACAATGCCATATTGTCATTCAAGGCGTAGTTGATACCAACAGACCAGGAGTCAAAGTCGGTATTGTAATCAGCCCGTCGCGCTGCACCTAGCGTAGGCACGGCTTGTTCATTCCCAGCGATCGTTCCATCACCGTTAACGTCTAGCGCTACTAAAACCGTATTTTCTTGGAATGTGCCGCTAACATCATAGTCATCATTACGATAGCTGGCGTCCCAACTTATGTTCTCGCCGATATCCCCGGAAAGGGAAATGTAAGGCGCTGTTCCGTCAATCTCAAAGTCGTATGCACGGGTACAACAATTACCAAATGCTGGGTTACCGTACAACACACCGCCAATTGAATCACCTTGATCGAAAACACTCAGGTTGCCATCAAGACGGCGGTAATATTGGTTAAAGTTCCAAGTGGTGCTGATATCTTGATTGGCAAAAGAAACTCCGGCTTTTACTAGAACCGAACCGAAATCACCAGTCAGGCTTAGGTCTGCAAAGTCATTGCCGGTGTCATTAACTTGGGTATCAAAATAAACGATCTCAACTGATGGGCCAGCGGCACCATCTACAAAGGTATTAGCCGGAAACGGCGATGCGAAGTTACCTTCAATTGAGGCGGTTCGATATTTAACCGCGGCGGTAAGATAGTCGGTAAACTGATAATCAGCCGCAATCGCAATTGAGGTCATTTCGGCTTCAAAGCCGTCACCATTGATCGCGTCTATACCATTACGGCGAGGTGCAAAATCGGTGGTATTTAAAAACAGGGTGCCGTCGCCAAAATTAGTGCCCAGTTCAGAGAAGCCCGAGCCGGTAGCGCGTGCAGGAATCGGTAAATAGGTAGGCACTTCATCGTCTAAATGCTTGAGATGAACTCGCACCGAGCCTTTATCAAAGTTTTTAGCAATCGTCGCCTTAACTTGAAAGCCCTCTTCTACATTATCGTCGGCTTCGCGTGGGCCCTCGCCCGAACGATAAAAGCCGCCTACATGGTAAGTCCAGTCGCCACCTAATATATTTAGCCCTAAGTCACCGCCATTTTCAAAATCTAAGCGAAGCGTGTCGTAGTCTAGCCCAGCGGTTACACCAATCGAGCCGCCAGCGTCTTCGCCCGTTTTTGAGATGAAATTGATGATTCCACCGGGTGCATTGGCCGCCTGTGTTGATGATGAACCACCACGAATAGACTGAATACTTGATACCGTTGTATCAAAACGAAGCCAGCTATCAGCGGTGGCAAATGCCGTATCACCAACCAACATCACCGGAAAACCATCTTCTTGCAATGAAAGGTAACGGGCGCCGCCTGAACTAATTGGCAGACCACGAACTTTAATATTTGCGTTAGCATCGCCCGAAGATGATTCCGCTTGTATGCCAGGTATGTTGCGAAAAATTTCAGCGGTGGAGCGCGCCGCAAAGTCGACGATGTCGTCGGCTGGCAAGGCTGTCACTGACATTGTTGATTCAAATTTCGTTGTTGGCTTAGCAATACCGGTGACGATAACTTCTTCGATAACGCTATCGGCTTGTTGTGCATAAGATATTGGCGAAATTACACTAACAACACAAAGCGCTATGGCGCTCAGTTTAAATTTATTTCGGTTAAGCATGATGCTGGTCTCCTCCAGTAATGTTTATATCAACCGCAACAGATAAATCGCTTGGTTGTTATAGCCCTAGTTAGAACCTAAGCTATAACCTTAGTCAGAATTCTAGTTATGACAACTTAAAGCTTAGCCTTATTTTAAATTATAGTTTTAAGGCCATTTTCTGTTTGCGTCTTATTCATGACTTACACCACCCTCATGTCGCTTATTTATATTTTCTACGGCAGTAGTGTAAGCCAGCTTCCAAACAATACAACCGATTGTATTCTTATGCAACCGGTTGTATTGCAGAATTTTCAAGAAAAAGCGTATTATCAGCGGAGTCGGCTCTTATAGTCAGAGTCAGCCCTTAGATAAGTGGTGGCGCTAAAACGAGGTTACTATTCGTGTTCTCGACAAACTCAGAACAGGGACAACTCTTTTGTGTGATCAGGTTCCTTAGTAACTCTAAGTTCTGTTAGACTTTTTAGAGAATTGGAAAATCAAGCTATTACGCTAAAATGTCTACTCAAGATTATTTAACAAAAAATATTACGCTATGAAAATGTCGGATTTGGCTCGTATTGCCGGTGTGTCGAAGTCGACAGTTTCGCGTGCGCTCGCGGATAGTGACCGAGTTACTAAAGAAACTCGTGAGCGAATACAAAAACTAGCACAGCAGCATAACTACCGAATGAATGTTAAGGCGCGAAATTTCCGCCTGCAAAATATTCTTACTATTGGCGTACTTCTGCCGTCAAATGGGCGAGCCGATTGGCTCGCGACAGACCCATTTATATTGGAAATGTTGGGTTCAATCGCCGACGCGCTAGAAGCCAAAGGCGGCCACGAACTATTATTGGCCAAGCACTCAAATAACGACCCATCTTGGATCGAAGAGTTCGCCCGAACACGAAGTGTTGATGGCATTATTGTGGTCGGCCAAAGCCTCTATCATCAAGAGCTCAACAAAGCGGCAAGCGCGCATAAAGCAATGGTTGTCTGGGGAGCTGAAATTGTAGACCAAAAATACATTACCGTTGGCACTGATAACTATCGCGGTGGCAAACTAGCAACCGAGCACCTACTTGCCCAAGGCCGCAAGAGATTCGCCTTTCTCGGTGATACTCGATTCCCAGAAACACGTTTACGCTATGAGGGCTATAGAGACGCATTAAAAAATGCAGGCTTAGAATATCGAGCCGAGTTGACTACAGGCTCTGAGAACGCCAGCGATGTTGCGTTAAAATCTATTTCAGACTTACTCAATGCAGAACCGACCTTTGATGCGCTTGTCGCCGCCAGTGACATGTTGGCATTTAGCGCGATTAAAGCGATAGGCAATTTTGGCCTGAAAGTCCCCGATGATGTTGCCGTGGTAGGTTACGACGACATCACCTTATCGGCCTATAGCAACCCAACACTGTCGTCAATATCGCAAGACCGGCAAGCTGGCGGCCAAGCCTTGGTCGATCGCTTATTTGAGCTAATCGAAGATGGCAAGGCCAACAACACCATCATTGACACTAAGCTGGTGGTTAGAGAGTCTTCAACCTAGCGCTATAAAGAGTCATCAACCTATAATTAAAAGTCATCAGCTTAGTGATTAAAGAGCCATCAGCAGCGACCTAATCAGTAATTATAAACACGGCGCAAATCGCGATCAGCCGGCCTCCTTCTCGAGTAGTTATAGTTAATCTCCCAAGTCTGGCCAGGCGAACGTGCGTTCTTTTTAGAGCTTGCTGAGTTACGTAAACAGAATGGAATTACTCAGGTGCAATTGGCCGAGACACTAGACGTATCTCAGCAAACGATTAATTCTTATGAAGTGACACGGCGACGTATCCCTGTGTCAGCACTGCCAGTTTTGGCGGGGTTATTTGATGTGTCGGTGGACGAGCGGCTAGGTGCAGGCAATAAAAAGCCCGCGAAACCCAGGCCAAGTTCGAAACTTCAACAGCAGTTAAATCGAGTCATGGCACTGCCTCGATCTAAACAGAAGTTTGTTATTGAGATGATTGATACGGTTATTCAGCAACAGGCTTCTTAAATCTAATACACCCGACTATTTAAGAGTCGGCATTCCTAGAGGGACCGTCCTAGCTGTTATTTTTTCCAACTAATGACTTAAGAGCCTTACTCGCATTAGAGGCGAGCAACCTTATATTCATCCAATCTGCTCTAGAAATTATTTGACTGTCAATTTCTAGAGGTTGCACATTTTCCAAACAAGCATCTAAGGCATATTTGAATTTTTCAACTTCCAAAGCAACAGGAGCGCTCTCGCTTTCTAGTTCTTCCATAAAGTCATCAAAACAAAAATCATCATACAGAGCACAAATAGCTTCGGTAAAAGATGACGTTCTAGAATCACTTTTATTTAGTCGTACTTCTTTTTGATAAGCCTCATCAGCAATTTCGCTGATAATTTCATCTATATTTTTAGTCCAATCTTTAAATAACATTACTCGCTCCCAGAGAATCTAAATTGAGGTATAAGCATATGTATTTCTGGAGAGTTTCTAGCACTAGAATCTCCATTTGGATTCACAATAATTAACACCATTGTTATAACGAACATACGGCTCTCTATATTCACTCTGACCCCGATAGATTTCAGGCTTTTCGTTGGGTCTATTTAGTCTTAGTTTGTTTAGTTGTGTTTTCAGTCCTTATAAATTTCAGTGGTTCTATAATTAATACCCTAAATCAATAAGCCCTTTAACTTTTGCAATCTCAGCTTTCAGAATTTTCCTGAAGGCCTCTTGATAATCATAAAATTCGATTTTTTGGTCGACAATCCTTAGCCTGTTTTCAAGCATTTCATGCATGAGTTTTAGATTATCAACGGTTTCCAATGGAAGCATTGTAAGCAGAGGTTCGAGGGATTTCCCCTCTAAATTCAGCTTTTGAACGCTCTCAATAAAAAGGCTCGGGCGCGCCTCCAAAGACAAGCCTAATGCTCGATATAAGTCTCCAAGTTCACCACCATCTCTTGATGAAATTTGCCCAAAAGCGAGGCTTATAGCTAACTCGTTACCACCTTTAACCAAGCTCAATAATTTGACATATTCAGAGTCAGACGCACGACAGCCATTACACTCAATTATCTTTTGATAGCTCGCTTGCGAAAGCTCACTAAAAAATAAGCTCCAAGGGCTCGAATCATCGGCAAAAGCACTAGTAGTACAACTGACACTGAGCAATATCGGAATAAAATATTTTTTCATTTTCTACCTACTGTGAAATGCGAGTGCCCAAAGGAACTGGGCCACGGATTGAGTTACCACCGACAACAACCGTAATATCTCCTGAACCATCAAAGGTAACCAAATCAAGTAAAGACTTCATAGCAGGCCTACTACGACCAACAAAATCTTGCCCTCTGGTCTCGCCGATTGCAAAGCAACCCTCGCCATTTGGAGGCGTATTACCAACATGCAGTTGCACATTGGTATATAGCGGTGCGGTACCCGTTAACTCAATTCTATTCGGATTGTGATTAGTTCGTACAAAAGCAACGAAACTTCCCTCAGGTATCGGGAACTTTCTACGGTTAGACCCTCCAACGGCATCTTCTAAATCGAAACCAGAAAATACAACTGGTGTTCGATCAACCATATATGTCTTGATAATTGTTTCTTAGTAATTCAACTGCAATGACTCAACATAGTCTTCCCAGACGGCTATTTTTGCTAACCATTCTGGCTCATCATTTACTTGATATGAATTCACAAACTCTTCTGTGTATCCAACCTCAACGCCAGAGAGCAACTTAATTGCTTTCGCTGTTTGCAAAGTATCGTTTATCGCTAATTGTTTCTTTATAGCTCGAACCAGCACTGGTAGTACCTCATCAGTATATATCCCTTGCTGAGCAAGCTCATGCAGGTGTTTGACACTAAGATTTATAGCAGTCGAGCTAAAAACTGCATAATGAGTTTCCATATTTTCTTCTAAAACTCTAACTATCTCTGGTATCCCCTTGTGACCCTTTTTCGCGGATTTTGCTAAATCTTGCCTAAGGGTTTCAACTGAGTAATTAGCTTTAGGTGATTCTTTGCTTTCAGAAGCACACCCCAAAACCAAAGAAAGAACTAAGGTGGTAATAATTAAACTTATTCTATTCATATCAATTTGTCCTCGGCTGGTACGTTTGAAATCCTCGATCGTTATATTGAGGAACTAAATAAACATCACCATTGTAATTATCTGGAACCACTCTCGGTAAACCTTCACCGGGTTTACCATTCTTGACGCCAGAGAACACTGTTGGCCCAACAGATCCATTTAATGGCAGCCCCAAATGGTCAGCTAACAACTGTGCCATAGAACGTTCTCCATCGCCTGCGCTACATCCATGCAAAGTAATGTCGTCGGCTCCAGAAAAAAGTATTGGATCAAGTCCACTAAGGGACGCAGCACCACTGCCTAAAGCGCCGTCACCAGTATTGAAGAAATTTTGAACTGTATACAAGGAGTGTACAAACTATTCAGACCAGTACTTGATTGATGAACATATAGACCTGCATTCCCGCTGTGCCCAAAATACTGAAGACCATCAACACCGCCCCTTTGGGCTGAGTAATCAATAACGGCATTAATGAATTCTTTTCCACTTCCGACATTAACTATTGAGTGGTTCCCGGGATTGTTTCGAGCCCAAGTTCTAGCTGCCAATTGAAACATTGATCCTGAACCACCAGCCTGACCTACTACAACCAAATCTAATCCATTAGGGTCATAACGATTGATCGGGTTTCCAGCAACGTAGGCATAGGTATTCATGCCACCCTGTAACCCAATCGGATCAGAGGTGACGTACCTATCCCGCCTCCCTATTTATATGGAACCCTCTTACCCGAATATTTTATTATTTTAGCATGCACTCTTTTTTCTACTAAAATTTTGTCCAGGTTGCCAATGCGAAAAGAATGTATAGAACCTTCGCAATCATTGTAACCATAATCTAAGTCAAGAATTACATGCTCTAAGGACAACTTATCTAAGCAAAAGAAAACGCCTTCATCTTCATCTAGGTCATCTCTGTACACCAAAGAACTGCTAAAAGCTCGCTCTCCGTCGTTCAAGGAAAAACGCGCTGACCTGAAATTGTTACCTTCCAACACTTTAGGTGCGACAACAATAATAGGAACACTATCATCACATAGACTTTCATCGTTCAACACCTTTGCATAGACAAGGCCTGCTTTGTCATCATTGCCATATGATTGGTTAACTGAAATTAGAAAAACTGAAAAGAAAATTGCTAGATAAACTGTTTTCATTAGTGTTTGATCCATTCGTTATAGGGCGGTGTAACATTTTCACCATCGGAACTGACGTGCACAATGTCTGGGCGCGCGTAAACTGGTTGCCCTCCAAGTAAATCTGACAATTTTTGCGCAAAAGAGTCCTCGCCGCCGCCAACATAACAAGCATAAAGATAGATGGGTTTATCTGGGGAATAATTAGGTAAACCCCTTAGTTGGCGAGCCACATCAGTAGGCATATCCCATCCTGTGTAATTTTTTCTATTTTCTATCGCCTCGCCATTTTTATCTCCATGGCCACCAACGCTGAGAGACCCTTCTGGAGGCTGTACCCTTTGCAATCTACCTCTGTATTTATCGCCATCTCCAGCGCATATTAGGTTGAGATCCACTTGCAACCCTAAGGCATCAGTCCATTTCAAAGGATTCCCACCAACATACCCATAAGTATTCAAACCACCTCGTAACCCAATCGGATCAGAGGTGACATATCTATCTGTCTCCAAATAATTGCAGCAATTACAGTTGCAATATCCTTATTAGTGCCTGAATACTAAAAAAAACACTAATAAGAGTAAGGAAAACATAGTAAATTTTAGCGTTTCCTCTATTACAGTCCTTGTATAAAAAAAGTAAAAGTCCGAATACGAGCAAGCACAATAGAAGCTGGAAGGATAAAATCGATAAATACCCGACTGAACTACTTACGAAGTTTAATACGACGATAATAGTTAGTAAGAGATGCAGAAGAACGTTAATAATAGTTTTCATCTTGATGTGCTCGAATTTGATGATCCAGAAGTACTTGTAGCTCCTCCAGACGTTGTAGCACCTGTTGAACTGCTGAGGCCAGTGCCGCGAGACTGAGGCTTCCAAGCTCTTGGAGGAGCAGTTCCTGGCACTCCAGGAGCGTTACTAAATTGCTCCTGACTCCAAGTTCTGCACGTATCGTCCCAACCATAAATAGATGTTGACCTTAATTTGCTATCTAACAGCTTTTTGAACGCCTCATTTTGTGCGGCTGTGGTTTTTTTAAAAGCCTCAATAGTCCCACCTTTTGCAGTATCAGGATAAACCTCTCCCTGCAAGAAGTTGCCGTTCACGCCATAGCTATAAGATGAATACCTGCCATTGGGGTCGCCTACGTTAACGCTTTGATGAAGGCTTGGCTCGTAACCAGTTGGACCTTCAATCCAAATATCTAGCCCCTTGGGGTCGATATATCTAAGCGGATTCTCATGCACATACCCATAAGTATTCAATCCTCCATAGAGGCCTATAGGATCGGAGGTGACATACCTACCTGTACTCGCATCATAATATCTATTCCAATTATAATGCAAACCGCTTTCAGCATCGTAATATTGCCCGGGGAAACGGTGATTTAGCGTAAAGGCTTCACCATCACTGTCGGCATCATCATTGGGGGGGCTACTACCAAATGCCTCACTCGCCCAGCTCCAGATTAGAGTGGCATGAGCATTGCTCACCCAACGCGGCGTGTTTATGTGATCGGTGTGGATATAGTATAGGCCTTCTAATGATTCACTGGGCGCATATCGGTTGGCTTCGATTTGTTCTTGGTCTTCTGTCGGGAATTCGCCACTGCCATCGTCTTCATCGGGGAGCGGGTCTTCGTTGGCTGCAGCACCTTCTTCAGTGCCGCTTTCATCGGCTGGTGGGCAACTCGGTGCTGGCCCGTCTCGGCCGTTGTTCTCTGTACCGTCACAGGTCGAAGAGCCGCCTCCACCCGTATTGCCGGTACCGCTGCTCCCATCTCGGCCATTGTCCTCAACTGGGTCAGTAGGGTCTTCGCTGGGGTCTATCGGGTCGGCATTCGGGTCATCACCATCTCCGCCATTTTGCGGGCCGCTGGCTTCGCCGTGTTGGTACACGGCAATAGGGTTGCTGTTAAGGTAAACATAGCCGGTGCGGAACAGCCCACCTTCATTGCTTTCTCCGATCAAGTTGCCTTGCAAGTCATAGTGGTAGGCCGTGATTGACGCCGGCTGGCTTGTTTCTTTGCGGCGACGCTGGCCGTCGGCATTATAAGTGTAAGTGGCTAATAGCTGCCCAGCCTGATTAATCGTTACTAATCGGCCGGCATTATTGTAGGTGTAACTTCGTTGGCCGTCACTTAAGGTATTACCCGCCGCATCTCGTGTAATGGTAAGACCGCTGTTGATCTGCAGGCGGTTACTGTTACTTTGATAGGTCAGTAAACTGGTTTGACCATTGAGTTCTTCGCTTTCTCGGTTACCGTTTGCGTCGTATGTCCAGTTAATTACACTGCCGCGCGTCTCGTTCACCAGCCTGTCGAGGGGGTCGTATCCGTAGCTTTCGCTATTCGGCTGGCGTAGTGTGAGGTTACCGTTCGCGTCGTATTGGTAGCTGTGTTGCCCCAATGCTCCAACGTTGAGGCTGGTTAAGCGCCCTTGTTGATCATAACTACGGGTTTCGATGAGGCTATTGCCGTAGATCTGCCCAGTTGTTAATCCATCCGCCCGATAGACTCGGTTGCTGATGATATTGGCCAGCGGAGTTTCGCCCACTTGGGTGTCTACACCAGTGATGCGACCAATGGCATCGCGTTCATACACCACTCGCCGTCCATCTGGGTAGAGGCTTTGAGTGATTCGGTTCGCCGCATCGTATTGGTAGTTAGTAAGGTAACTTATACCGAGCTCAGTACGGATTTCCTGTAGGGCATTGCCATAGGCATTATAGGCGTATTGCCGATCACCAGCCTGATCGGTGAGGCCGCATAAACGACCAAGACCTAGGGCGCAACTGTCGTAGGTGTAGTTAATATTTTCGCTGATGTCAGGGTAGCCCACACTGGTGAGCCGATTCAAGGCATCGTATTGATAACTGGTGGTGATGCCGCGAGCATCGGTCATGCTGGTAACATTCCCGGCCTCATCATGGGCGTATACAACGAGGCCTCGGTCAGCACTGGTCTCTTGGGTTTGATTACCAAGGTCATCGTATTGATATTGGGTGACAGCGCCATTTGGGGCGCTCACTTGCGTAAGCTGATCGGCCACATTGTATTGATAGGCCGTTGTATTCGTTAAGGCATCAATAGTCTGAGTTAAACGATTCAGGTTATCGAAACTGTGGGATGTATCTGGGTTTTGCTTAGGGTCCGTCGTACGGCTTACATTGCCCACCGCATCAGTTACCAGTGAGGTGATTGAGCCCGAAGTGTTAATCGACTCGACAAAATCACGAATGTCGTATGCCAGTGCTGCGTCTTTGACTAGCGAATTATCGGCACCGTAAACCGCCTCGCTCACCAGATTGCCCTTAACGTCGTAAGCGTACTCAACCCGGTTTCCGAGATTATCAGTCACCTGCCTGAGTTCATGCGCTGCATCGTAGGTATAACTCAGTTCTGCACCATCAGGCATTTCGATCTTACTCAGTTGGCCTATACCATCGTAGTGATAACGAACGACACGTGCATCGCCACTGGGCGGAGTTTGCGTGACGCTCAGAACCCACCCTCGCGGGTGATATTGGTAAGTACTGACGAGGCCATTCGCATCAGTCATCATAGTTATACGACCATTAGCATCGTATTGATCAAAACTAACAACATGCCCTATCGCATTGGTGATCGATAAAAGGTCGCCGCAACCGGCGCCGCCAATGCAATCTCGATATTCGAATTGGGTTAGGTCTTGCACGTCTGTACGCGGGCCATCAATTACCGTGAGCTGACCCCGGTCGTTATACTCAAATTGAGTGGTACGAGTCACCACCGCTCCACTTTTTTTAAAACCACTGACACTTTGAGCGATAACGTTAAATTGATCGTTATAGTTCAGCGTGAGGGTTTTAGACTCGGCACCATACACACTTGGCGACGTCACCTCGGTGATCAAATCTATGTCAGGTGAAAAATATTCGATGTCAGTGGTGCGCTCCTCTAATGTGCCTGTCGCTTCGACAATCCTTATTCTCTGACGGTTGGCGTTATAAACGTAGGTTGTCACTCGACCTTCAGGGTCAGTCCGCGTTAGTAGGTTATTCTGCGCGTCAAATAATTGCACCAACCCTTTGTCATCAGCGACATATTGTTTTTCAAGCACATTGTTATACCCCTTGTTTTTAGCGAACAACCACTTAACGTCAGTGCCTGCGGGGTCAGTGACCGTCGTCTCAGCACCATCATAATCAAACGCATAGTGATGTTGAGCTTGATTGTTTGACGTAGTGGCGTGCTCGCTGCTAATGACCAATCCATTTAGGTCATACGCATAGCTTGAATAACGATCGCCATTCTCATCGCTTATGCCTGTCAGGTGATTTGGTAAACTTGCGTTTTCGTAATGGTAAGTCTTTGATTCGGTCGCCCCGTTCAATTGTGGAAACACCACCTGAACTAAGTTGTCAGAACTATCATAGGCGTAGGCGAACGCCTCGCCGTTACTTGTCGTAACGTTACTAATATTTCCGTTAGCATTATATTGAAATGTCAAAAAATGGCCATATTGGTCAGCCACTGTGGTCAATTGCGCTCGTCGGTTATAGCTTAAATTCGTCTTGTGACCTTTATTATCAATTTGAGTCAGCTTGCCCTGGGCATCATAAATTTCAATTGTCGCATCAGCGTAACGAAGGAAACGGCTTTCAATGCCTGGCACACGACTCACCGCCACTTGGTAATGCGGGTGGTTGCTTGATCCGTAAACGGCCACTAACAATTGCAGCGGGTCACCTAACTCGTTGACGCCAACATTGATGGCCTCATGACCAACAAACTCAAGGGCGAACTGTTTACCGGCACCAAATTGAAGACTCACGGGCTCCGAGTCGGTGTTTCCGCCAATCAGCCGTTTGTGGTAATTGTGTGACCAGTTTTCACCCAATCCAGTATCACTGGCGCCACGTAAAGAGCTGTAGAACCGAGTAAACGACAGCCCACTAAAACTAATGTCTGTTTGCGCGTCAACCTTATCCCCTGTTGCTGGGTTACATGGGTTGGCTTCGGTTTCGTCACACCCAGTGTCATTGGGGCCAGTCACCGTGGCTTTTTCAGGGAGAATGCACCTGCCCTCAAATACCTCACTGTAAGGCTCGACACACACTAAGGCTCTAACTCTTGGAAACGCAATCTCTCCGTCAAATGAACCAATACCGGTACAGCCTACTGTAGGAACCAACGCCTGCCAAAAGCCACGTTTTAACTGGTAGTGCTCTTCAATGCCAGCCAGTGTTTCGCCTTCTGAGAGAGTAACGTACTGGGCGAAAAAACTCAGTGGCGCCCCCGCCCAATAACTACCTTGATGACCGTCTGCATTGCTTTCGATTGGCTGCCATGGTCCTGTTGCGTCTATAAAATTGTCGCCACACGAACCTTCGAAAGCATCATAATGAATAGCTTCATGGTTCGCCTCCTGCGCTTCTTCGGTTGAAAATAGGGTGCTAAAGTCGGGTAAAGGCAAAGCATGGCTGAGTCCCATAAGCGGATAAAGCCAGTCACCACTTGGAACAGGATCTACCGGTTCACTCGAATACTCATAGGTCACTGTTTCTTGCGAAACCGCCTTTAGCCGCTCTACCGTCAGCTCAGGGCACACAACGCAAGACACCTGCATAGCCGCCGCCGAGGATTGCTTTGTCTGATACCCCACGTCCGAGCCACCCTCGGGGTTCACCCACGACCAGCTTGGTTGTTGTGGGTTTTCCTGGGCGAAAACAATGGTGGGGCTCGACCCATACATTATTAGAAGAGCGATCACCAAAAAGGGTTTAAGATTCATTATTTTTACATTGCTCCAGCTGTGCTTCCTTATGTATTCCATTGCACTCACAGCTTAATTCTTAAATTAGGCTTGATACATGCATTCACCGATACGCCTCATACGAATACGAACCGGCTCCCATGCGCGTGATTATGTTTTTCATTTGAAATCCTCCAAATCGAAAAACACGGCAGCACACTGATGGCGACACTTCAATTAGCCCGCTAGTAGCCGGGAGACCTAGGATCAGGCCTTCGATTTATGGCAAAGCCTACATCTAAAGCAAGCTGCTTATGTCCATCCAGAATTCAAAACCGAAATGGCTAGAAAGTCATCGGCCTAGTAATTAAAGAGTCATCAGCTTAGTACTAAAAGAGTCTTCAACCTAGCGCTATAAAGAGTCATCAACCTAGTGACTAAAGGGTCATCAGCCGCCGCTTACTCAGTAATTATAAACACGGCGTAAATCACGATCAGCCGGCCTTGTTTTAGAGTAGTTATAGTTAATCGCCCAAGTCTCACCAGAGCCTAGTTCTTTTTTCCATAAGGCTACGCCGGTATTACCGTCGACATCCTCTTCAGTCGGCGGGGTAGCTTTATCGCCAATCTCAATTTTAAGCGCTTTATTTTTCGAGGCGGGGTAAACCGCTCTCACTTCAATATTGGCGACTGAGGCTCGGCGATTAGTGATTTCAAAAACCAAATCAGTGGTATCCGTTATTTGCTTTTTGATAATGCCTCCGCTGCCACCAACACCACCTAAATTATCAACCTTAACTTCAATGCGACGATCAATCCCCATTGGCAGAGTAACTTCAGCGCCTGGTAGGATCGTCGGCATCGCCGCTGAGCCCATGAGTACGCCGTCGACATACACCAACATCTGGTTGCCATAGATAGGGTTCTTTCCGTCATGAGTAAAGCGAGCAGACAAATACGCTTGCGTGCTCTGCATTGGGGTGATTTGCGTTACTAGCGCGGTGTTAAATTCGAAGACTTCTAAGTCATAGCGTTGGGTTTCGTCTTCATTGTTAGACACGTTAATACGCCCGGCTATCGGAAAGCTTTGAGAGTAGCTGCCACTCCATTCTTGAACTCGTCTAGTGCCAGAGACCACGGTCTCCTCGAGCATACTATCGTTCATCGATAAAGAGGCCATTGGGGCCTCTGCATAGGCTTTAGAACGGCGTGATGGCATTGGTTTAGGCTTTTCTTGTAAGTCGTAGAACTCACTATTTAATACCGGCGGCTGCATTTCTTGAGAAGGCTGGCTAGTAGACAAGGTAACTTTAGTATTAGACCAAGGCTCTTCAGTGCCCTGCCAGAGCACCGCCTTTTGTGCCAACAACAACTTGCCAACGTCAGAGTTGAGTCGCGCTTCATAACTTGGACCCCAGCCGGCGTCGTCTTGCAGATAATGGATTTTGACCACAGCATTAGCGACAGTAGTGCTCGACAAGTTTACCACCACACTATTGTTCGATGCCTTTAAGCTTCGCTTATCAGCCAGTTCTCGCTTGAGCAACGACAATTGATTGTTAAGCTTAACCATACTCAAAATGTTTTTACGAATGACTTTATTGGCCTCCTCTGAGCCACTCTGCATTATGCCTAGGGCTTGTCGCCAACTGGCAATGTCAGCCGAGCCCTGAGCTGAACCTACCCAGGCTTCTTTAGAATAGCCGGTGGCCAAAGACTCTAAAAATTTGAGTTGCAGCTTGGCCGCGTTAGTTGAGTCTTGCACCTGCCGAATATCATTCTCTTTTAGCGCTATTTTATCTTTCAACGACACTACCACCGGATCAGTGGCCTCAAGAAACTTATTCTCCTTGATATTCACCTGACCAATTCGAACACCCTTGTTATTAACCTCTAGGCGCATAGTTTGTGCATCGAGATTAGACGGCAAGCCAGTTAACTCAATGGTCTGATCACCGGCGGCTAAGCTCAGGGTTGCGCTGCGGGTAACCAGTGCGCCGTTGGTGTAAACGGTAACTTCTGAAACCGCAGTCTTAACTTCCGCCGCCACTAACATTGATGTGTAGAGCGATGATGCAATAGTTAATAACGCAGCAATTGCGAACTTATTCATTTCTGAGTCCTATCTGTTGGCTAACATCTAGCTGTTGGGTAACAACTAGAGTCTACTTCAGTTGAGAGCGCGTCGCAAAAACAGTCTAATCCTAAAGACTTGGCCTATTCGAGAAACTCAAATCAAAAGCCTAATTCATTTACCACCAATAGAATAAACCCGGCTGGCGTTAGCTCTAATCTGCGCCATATCGAAGCTTGCTTGACGCCATTGCTGATTAACAAATAAGTCTGCTTGATCAGCGTAGTGCGGTGATTCACTGTCTAAGGTTGCGCTGCCAAATTGATGCAACACTTTGGCATTTTGCTTTCCAGTAGTTTGATCCCAAGACACCAGCGCCATCCAGGAATCGCCATGAGTGGCGTAGGACTTTTGATCTTCTTCAAAGCCAATAGCGTACACAGCTCGAAGCAAATCAGGCCCACCAGCAAGAGGCTGATTATAATCACCGCGTACTAGCCGGTTAACCTCTGACCACTTAGGGTTTATATCTCCGTAAGTGGTTTTAAGGTAGCGCACTGCTTTTTCCGCTGCTTGCCTGATAGCGGCTGGCGAATGGTCAGTTCGATCTACGCTTTGCCTGATCTCACTGAATATCTGAATCGGTAGCGCGGCATTTAAGTTTTCTAAATTTGCTCGCCTGTCCCACTGTTGAATAATCTCTTGGGCCGCCACTAGGTCATCGTCATCAGACCAGTCTTGGGCTAAGGCTATCTGTAATGCTTGCGCTTGCTCTGATTGTTCTGAGTATTGAATATCGAATTTTTGTCGAAGTAATTCCGTTTGATCTATTGGCTTAGCGCCGTCATTCATCTCTAGCACACGCCAAGACCGATTGGTTTGCTTGGTCGCCAAACCCATTGATTGAGGAAAGTCAGAGGCACGCAAGTTATCTGGTCCATCGGTCGCGGAGAACGGTGTGTTGTTGGCATTAAAAACAAAACCTGACACTGGGTTTATTAACTTAGGCACCTCGGTGAACGGGCGATACCCTTGCCAGATTAAATCACTTCTATCGCCGGGTAGGCCTTTGCTCCAGTCCCACGAGTCATCTCGCTGTGGATATTGGGCGTTATGAATAAAGCCAATATTATTTTCTTTATCAGCGTAAACGTAGTTGATACTCGGCAAGGCATTCATTTGCATTGCCTGCATAAACCCATCGAAGTTCTGGGCTTGATTTAACCGAACATATTGCTCTAATTGACGTATTTCGCCCATGCCTGCGTAACGCAATGCATAGGTTTTATCGCCCGACTCGATCACCGGTCCATGTTTACTGCGCAACACGGTGCGTTTTGCCGGAAATCGAAAGTCGCTCCACAGCTTCACAGACAAGGTTACTTCGCGCTTTTCAAAATCATGCCATTGCCCATCTAAGCGATACTGATTCGGATTATCGGGATTACGCGTTAGCAAGTAAGCATCGCTTAAGTCGATGTGGTTTACCGTATTTGCCCAACCTAAGTTCTCACTAAAGCCATGCAGGATGACCGGCGTACCGGGGAACAAACCACCCTGAATATTCCAACCTTGCTCAGCGATAATATGCGCTTCGTACCAGGCCACAGGGCCAGTCAGTGGCTGATGAGAATTGATCAGCAATTGGGTAGTTTCTTCACCCGACCGATCCGCCGACACCGCATAGGCGTTTGAGCCACGCTCACTGTCACCGCGTTTAGTCAGGCCCCAAGCAAGCTTGTCTCCGCTTGGCGCAAGTGCTATTTCTAAGTCGCTACCCTCGTCAAACAAATCAAGTAATGGTTTATCAAGCCCATAGAAGAAAGGGGTTTTAAAGACAAAACCGGCGACAATATCTTCAGCGGTAAATGGCGCTAAGCCCTGCCAGGTACTTTCTGGGTTTTGCGATGCGTATAAATTAATACCCGCCGCATAGGCCTCTGCAATCTCTTTTACGTCTGCAGGCACGTCACTCTGATAGCGCGAGTTGACGGTCTGCCACACGTCTAATAATTGAACTAGGTAATCGGCTGGCGCAGCGCTCTGACCTCGGTATTGAGCCAGCACTCCGCGCGTTGCAGCGACCATTTCTTGAATAGTTTCAAAGTCATCTTCAGCATGCGCATACGCCAGACCGAAGCTAGTATCAGCGTTTCGCTTGCCAACAATATGCGGCACGCCCCACTCGTCTCGAACGATCTCAGCGCTATAGTTTTCAGCGCCTTGGCGCAAAACCTCGGCACTTGGGTTTGGCGACAACGGGTTCCATAACCATTGAGCGGCCACTACCACGACAAGAAAGACAATCCCCCCTAACCCACGCTTAAAATACGACACGCGCCACCTTATTTGATTTATTTTTATAAACATCAACGCTAACAGACTCATAGCTATTTTGACATGAAGATAAAAAGTGACGCTAGGAGGAGATACACGACATCGCTGCAGACGTCTTAACAATCGAAAGATCAAACCAAATAGCATGACCTTTCGATGACAAACGACACTTATCAAAGTGCTCTTAATTAAGGTACTCAGGCATCATACTTTTACAAAAGTCTTTGCCTAAATCCCCATCTAACGCTCTTTCACAGCTTGCATCGACACAAAGGTAGATGAACTGGCAACGTGAGGTAGGCTTGAGACCGATTGGCCCAATACCGCTCGATAGGCATTAATATCTGAGGTTCTAATTTTTAGTAGGTAGTCAAACGACCCCGCGATCATATAACACTCTTCGACCTCAACTACTTTGCGCACCGCCGCATTGAACTCCTTCAACGCTGGGTCTCGGGTGTCCGACATCGTCACTTGCGCGTAGGCCACCAAGTCTTGCCCCATTTTGGAATGATTTAATAAGGCCTTGTAACCCAAAATGTAGCCTTCTTCCTCAAGCTTTTTAACCCGTGCCTGACATGGTGACTTAGAGATTCCGACTCGGGTGGCAAGGTGACTAATTGGTAGCCGCCCTTCTTGTAACAAGATACTTAATATTTTTTTGTTGAACCGGTCCAGTGTTTTCATAAGAAGTCTAATGCCCCGTTTATCCAGAAATAATGAATTTATAGTTATTTTTTTTCATTTATAAAAGTAAATAAAATCTTAAAGCCCCATTTATAAGGCAAAAAAACTTCTATGCCTGTTCTACTATAAATATATAAATAACTCTAGCCCTCGGCCAAAAAATAGCGTGTTTAAGCTTAACCAGAACGTCTAACGACGCCTTTAAGTTAACAAATAGTTGTTTATTAGCTGTGTAGAAATGTCATCTATTGAAAGCGTGCGGCACTTTCCGACGCCACCATTAGTCCAAGCCATCGAGCTTGTTATTACTTCTACTGCAACGGTTATTTGAAGTCCTAGTAAAAATAAGAGTGCAAATGACAGTGCGCATAATAATAGCGATCAAAGGCGATTAATCGGCAACTCCGAGCTTTTAGTTAGCAGAAAAAAATTAGTACATTAATGACAACCAAAAGAGGATAGAAATGAAGATGCTCCGCAAACATCAAAAATTAATACTGGCGATTTCGATCGCTACAGGAGGGGCTATTTCAAGCCCCGTATTCGCCCAAGAAAAATCCGAACCGTCAATGGTTCTCGAAGAGATCAGCGTCATCGGTAGCCGTCGAGCGGCACCACGGTCATCGGTCGACGCAGCCGTGGCAATCGACATTATCAGTAGCGAAGAACTCACCCGCCAAGGCGATACTAATGCGATTGATGCACTAACCAACATCATCCCGTCGTTGAACGCTAGCCGTGAACCAATATCGGACGCAGCAACGCTGGTACGCCCAGTAAACTTACGCGCACTTGCCGCTGACCAAACCTTGGTTTTAGTCAATGGTAAGCGTCGCCATCGCGGTGCGGTTGTCGGCGAATTTGTCTCAGGCACCAACCGAGGCGCGCAAGCGGTAGACGTTACACCACTATTCGGTGCAGCTTTGAAACAAGTTGAAGTGTTACGCGACGGTGCCGCTGCTCAGTACGGCTCAGATGCGATTGCTGGAGTAATAAACTTTAGCTTACAAGACGATCCCAATATTAAGAAAGTAACGGTGCAATACGGTGAAGCTTTTGAGGGCGATGGCGCGCAAAAAGAAGTTTCAGGCGCAGTCGGCTTTCCACTCGGTGGTGATGGCGGCTTTGGGGTACTTTCATTTCAAGTTAAAGATTCTGAGGCTACGAGCCGCGGCGTTCAAGATGGCGAAGGCACCAACAGCGGAGCGACTGCATTAGCGGCGGCCGGCTTCCCGGTGCAAGACCCAGTGGTAGTTTGGGGTGCGCCAAATGTTACCGACGACTACAAGGTCATTTTTAATGCAGCACTGCCGATTGCTGAAGATTCAGAACTGTATTTCTTTGGTAACTATGCGACTCGCGATGTAGACGGTAGCTTCTTCTACCGAAACCCAACCAACCGTTCAGGCGTATTTGCTGCGGGTGGTAATGTATTGTTCGCTGATTCAACTGGCGCTGGTTGCCCAAGCGGCCCACTGCCAACCTCTAGCTTTGCCGATTCACAAGCGTTCATCAATGGCGCTGGCGATAACTGCTTTGCCTTTAACTCTGTTTTCCCAGGTGGTTTCACACCAAGGTTTGGCGGCAGTGTCACCGATTTTAGTGCGGCAGCCGGTGTTCGCGGTCAGTCCAAAGGCGGCATTAGCTATGATTTCAGCGTGGTACACGGTAAAAATGATTTGGAATATCAGATCTTTAATACGGTAAACGCCTCGCTCGGCTCTCAATCGCCATTTGATTTTAACTTGGGTTCGCAAATTGAAACTGAAACAGTATTCAACGCTGACTTTTCAAAGGAATTTCCAGTCGCTGGTTTCGCCTCTGACTTAAACGTCGCGGTTGGCCTGCAATATCACGATGAGGCTTTTGAGATTAAATCTGGGCAACTCGAATCCTACGTTGCTGGCCCATTTACCAGCCAAGGATTCTCTGTTGGTTCAAACGGATTCCAAGGCTTTAGCCCTGCAGTTGCCGGTGATTTTGATCGTAACTCAAGCAGCGCATACATTGACTTAGAAGCCGACGTCACTGACAAATTACTTATCGCGGCCGCGCTGCGTTATGAGGATTTCAGCGACTTTGGCGATACCTCAAACGGTAAAGTTGCGATTCGCTATAGCCTCAGTGATTACGTTAATATTCGCGGTGCAATCAGTACCGGCTTCCGCGCACCAAGTGTCGGCCAGCAAAATTTGCAGCGTGCGGCGACTAACTTTAATAATGGTCAATTAGAGGAGTTGTTAGTAGTTTCCAGCATAAACCCAATCGCCCAGCAATTTGGCGGCACTCAGCTACAAGCTGAAGATGCTGACAATATAAGCATTGGCTTCACCGCGTCAATCGGTGCTCTGGACCTCACCGTAGACTACTTTGATATTGATATTGAAGGTCGAATCGCCCAAGTGACTCGCAACGTAAGCGCCGCAGATCGGGCCGCTTTAGTAGCAGCAGGCAGCCCTGAAGCGGCTACTGTGAGTCAGATTTCGTTCTTTGTAAATGATTTTGACACCAATACCAGCGGGATCGACATTGTTGCTAATTACCCAATTCAATGGGCAAACTCCGACACCAATGTTACCTTAGCGGTTAACTTTACCGACACAAAAGTAACCAATCGCGGCAACACGGTTAGTGAAGCTCGTGCGCGTGAAGTTGAAGAGTCGGTGCCAGATTACCGTGCAACGCTTTCTGTAAATCATAATTTTGAGCCATTTAACGCGCTATTTCGTGTTAACTACTATGACGATGCATTCGAGTCTTTGTTTAACGATGAGACCTTACCGGTAACAACTGATGGTTTATTCCTGGTTGATGCTGAGTTAGCATGGCAGGTTACTGACGTAGTTAGCCTGGCAATAGGGGCCAAAAACTTATTTGATACCTATCCAGACGAGTGGGAAACTGGCGGCTTTACTGGCCGTGATGGCGGCTTCTTGGGTGCTATTTACCCACTGAACCACCCCGCAGGTTTAGGTGGCGGTCGTTATTACTTGAGAATGACAGCCGACTTCTAGCCAACCGAGTGAGTGCCTAATTTTATGCTTTACTAGGCACTTTCATTCTTTTAGGGGTCTAATCCAAGTTTAACTTGGTTAGACCCTTTTTTAATTTTTCGCAACTGGAGCATTTCGATCATGGAATCAGGTTTATATATCTCAATAGGCGCTTACTTTGTATTGATGCTTGGCATCGGTGTCTATGGCTACCTCAATACTGAAAAAGATGTTTCTGGTTTTATGTTGGGTGGGCGGAAGCTCGGCCCTGCGGTCACCGCATTATCGGCGGGCGCTTCTGACATGAGTGGCTGGATGTTGATGGGCCTGCCTGGCTTAATCTACTTAACCGGAATAAGCGGCGCATGGATTGCCGTTGGCTTAACCATCGGAGCCTACCTAAACTATCGTTTTCTTGCGCCAAGGCTTCGAGTCTACACAGAACACTTAAACGATGCGGTTACTATCCCTGAATACTTAGAACGCCGCTTTACCGATAACTCTCACTTACTGCGCATTCTATGTGCCGTTGTGATCATTCTGTTCTTTGCTATTTACACCACCTCTGGCGTAGTCGCTGGCGGTAAATTATTCGAGTCGGTGTTTGGCATCCAATATGAAATCGGCCTGTACCTAACCGCTGGCGTAGTGGTCGCTTACAGCACGTTCGGCGGCTTCATGGCAGTAAGCACCACCGATTTCGTGCAGGGTTGCATCATGCTAATTGCCTTAATCCTGGTACCGTTTGTGGCGCTCACCAGCACCGGCGGGATTGGCGCTGTGAATGCTGAATTAGCGCAAATGCCGGTTGATATGCTTAGTTTTGGCAACATCTCAGTGCTAGCCGCTATTTCAGCTTTAAGCTGGGGCTTAGGCTATTTTGGCCAACCGCATATCATTGTGCGTTTTATGGCGATTCGCAGTATTAAAGATTTAGTCACCGCCCGCCGAATCGGCATGACCTGGATGATACTCTCAGTGCTCGGCGCAATATTTGTCGGCTTAGTTGGTGCCGCCTACATCAGCGCCACTGATGCTCAACTCAATGACCCAGAAACTATTTTCATCGTGCTTGCCAATGCGCTGTTTAACCCCCTACTGGCGGGCTTTTTGTTAGCGGCTATTTTAGCCGCGATTATGAGTACCATTTCATCGCAGCTCTTGGTCGCTTCTAGCTCGATCACCGAAGATGTATATCACACGTTTCTGCGCCCAAGCGCCAGTCAAAAAGAGCGGCTTCTTGTTGGCCGTGGCTCGGTCGTCGGTGTCGCGGTTCTTGCCGTAGTGTTAGCGCATGACCGAAACAGCTCTATTTTGTCACTAGTCAGCAATGCCTGGGCAGGGTTCGGCTCCGCCTTCGGCCCAGTAATACTGCTAAGCTTATTCTGGCCTCGCATGACTCGCACTGGAGCAATAGCAGGTATGGCCTCAGGCGCTTTAACGGTAATGTTTTGGCTGGTTGCGCCAATACAAATTGCAGGCCAATCGCTAAGTAGTTATGTCTACGAGCTAGTACCCGGCTTCATTGTGGCAACCGCCGTTACGGTTATCGTTAGCTTGATGACCAAGGTTGATAAATCACTGGTTGAAACACATCAAGGCATGGAGCTTGAGTTACAGCGGCAATTGCGTGATTAGTTCATAATAGTGACTGAAAACGTCGAGTAGGCTATCAATAGCCTACTCGGTACAATAAGCCAATCCAAAGCGTTAAATTAGGGCTTTTCTTTGCCTGAAGACAGTCCAAAAAAAACCAACGTTTGATCAAAACAGCGTTATCCCAATTTGAGCTCAAGACATTTACGCCCCTACAATGTAAAATCCGCTGCCTAGACATACTCCATAATACACAGCCTAATGGCTGACTCCATTTTCTATGAAAGTACTAATTATCGGCAGTGGCGGCCGCGAACATGCGCTAGCTTGGAAAGTTGCTCAATCTGATCAGGTTTCTGAGGTGTTTGTCGCACCCGGCAATGCTGGCACTGACAGCGAACCTAAGGTCTCTAATGTCGCGATCGGAAGCGAAGACATACCCGCGTTAGTTGACTATGCGAAAGAAAACGATATTGCACTGACCATTGTTGGCCCTGAAGCACCGTTAGTGATGGGCGTAGTAGACGCGTTTAGAGAAGCCGGCCTGAAATGTTTTGGCCCAACCGCTGGTGCCGCTCAACTAGAGGGGTCGAAAGCCTTTACCAAAGACTTCTTAGCTAAATACCAGATTCCGTCGGGAGCCTATCAAGTGTTCACCGACGCCGATAAAGCATGCGACTATATTGCTGAGGTTGGTGCCCCAATAGTAATTAAAGCCGACGGTTTGGCCGCTGGCAAAGGCGTTATTGTTGCCCACACAGTTGATGAGGCACAGAGCGCGGCGCGCGATATGCTTATCGACAATAAGTTTGGCGATGCAGGTGCACGAGTAGTAGTCGAAGAGTTTTTAGCTGGCGAAGAAGCCAGCTTTATCTGCATGGTCGATGGCGATAATGTGTTGCCAATGGCAAGCTCGCAAGACCATAAAGCGCGAGACAATGGAGACCTTGGCCCAAATACTGGCGGCATGGGCGCGTATTCGCCAGCACCAATTGTAACCGCTGAGATGCATGAAAAGATCATGCAAACCGTTATTATGCCAACCGTCGAAGGCATGAAGTCTGAGGGTCATCCATACACCGGTTTTTTATACGCCGGCCTAATGATTGGTGCTGACGGCATACCTAAGGTAATTGAATTCAATTGCCGTTTTGGTGATCCCGAAACCCAGCCGATCATGATGCGACTAAAATCTGACTTGAGCAAATTATGCTTAGCGGCATTAGATAAAGAGCTTGACCAAACCAGCGCAGAATGGGATCCACGTGCGGCGCTCGGAGTGGTTCTTGCCGCTGGTGGCTACCCTGAGAACTACGCTAAAGGCTTAGTGATTTCAGGTCTTGATAACTGTGATACTGATGATTGCAAAACATTCCAAGCAGGCACCGCCTCGAACGATGGCAACGTGGTCACCAGTGGCGGCCGCGTTCTTTGCGTTACCGCACTTGGCGATTCAGTGACTCAGGCTCAACAATTAGCCTATGCCGCTATCGAAAATATTTCGTGGGACGGTATGTTCTGTCGCTCGGACATTGGTTACCGTGCGATAGCCCGAGAGAATAGTTGATCGGCACCTTAGCGCTCAGAGCAACTAATCGTGAGAAATAAATGAAAGCATATTTAGAGCTGCTGCAAGACGTTTACGACAACGGTGTTGGTAAAGACGACCGTACCGGTACCGGTACCCGCAGTGTGTTTGGCCGACAATTGCGTTGCGACTTAGGCGCTGGCTTCCCACTATTAACGACTAAAAAGGTTTTCCTGCGCGGCATCATTCATGAGCTGCTTTGGTTTGTGCGTGGCGATACTAATATCAAGTATCTAGTCGACAACAAGGTTGGCATTTGGAATGAATGGCCATTTCAAAACTATTTAAATAGAAACGGTTTCGACGGCCTAGAACAACACTCAGCCGAATGGCAAGAGAAGCTCAGCGAGTTTGTTTCTAAAATTGGTGATGACCAATCCTTCGCCAATCAATGGGGCGAGCTCGGCCCTGTTTATGGTAAACAATGGCGCAACTTTTCAGGCATAGACCAGCTCGCTTGGGTTATTAACGAGATTAAAACCAACCCTAGCTCTAGGCGTCTAATCGTCTCGGCATGGAACCCTGGCGAGATAGAAGAAATGGCCAAAGCCGGTTTACCGCCGTGCCATACCTTATTCCAATTTTATGTGTCGCACGATAAAAAACTGAGTTGCCAGTTGTATCAACGAAGTGCTGATTTATTCTTGGGCGTACCGTTTAACATTGCTAGTTACGCTCTGTTGACCATGATGGTGGCGCAAGTTTGCGAGCTCGAGCTTGGTGAATTTGTTCACACATTTGGTGATGTGCATATATACAGTAACCATGAAGAGCAAGTGGTAAAACAACTCGCCCGCAGCCCGAGCGCCTTGCCAACGATGAAAATCAACGCTGAGGTAAAAGACCTATTTGAATTCAAGTTTGAAGACTTTGAACTCCTCGATTACGTCGCCCAAGCGGCGATCAAAGCACCGGTAGCCGTCTAATGGAAATTATATTAATAGCCGCCGTTGGAGAGAACGGCGAAATGGGCCACAATAACGAATTGCTATGGCATCTGCCAGGCGACCTACCTCGATTCAAAGCGCTGACCATGGGCTCGCCGATCATTATGGGTCGCAAAACGTTTGATTCAATTGGTCGCGCGCTGCCGGGCCGATTAAACATTGTGCTTACCGCAAATAGCGACTGGCATGCTGATGGTGTAAGCGTCGCAAGTTCTATAGAAAGCGCCTTAGAGTTGGCAGAAATGGAGTTGGCGAAAAGCACCTCGACCGATAAAACATTTATTATCGGCGGCGGCCAGATATACAAACTATTTTTAGCTTACGCCACTACGCTTGAAATGACCGAAGTGGCTGACGCGCCGGTGGCCGATACCTACTTCCCGAATTTTTCCGGTGGTGACTTTAAACAAACAGCACGCGAAAGCATTACCGACACAAGCCCAACCTTCGACTATGTTACCTATCGAAGAGTTTAGGATTTCTCTACATACTGAAAAAATTGACTAGCTCAAGGCTTTTTTTGAACTGACAAGCTCAAGGCTGTGTTACCTACCGAAGAGCATAAATAGCGACCTACCGAAGAGTAAAATATTATGACCCCAGACCAAGCCAAGCAACTAGTCGCCGAAGCCGCCATTGAATACATTGAATGGGACTGGGTGGTCGGCGTCGGCACCGGCTCTACCGCTAATTTATTTATCGATGAATTAGCCAAGATGAAAAACAAGATTGACGGCACTGTTGCCAGCTCAGAAGCATCCGCTGAACGACTGCGTGGCCATGGCATAAAAGTGTATGAGCTAGACCAAGTCGGTGATTTACCGATATACGTCGACGGTGCCGATGAGGCAACTAGACATCTACATTTAATCAAAGGCGGCGGCGCGGCGTTAACCCGCGAGAAAATTGTCGCCGCGGCCAGCGCAAAGTTTGTTTGTATCGCCGACGACTCAAAATTAGTCGACATGCTGGGTGCGTTTCCATTACCGGTCGAAGTCATCCCTATGTCGAAATCATATATCGCACGCCAGTTAGTAAAGCTCGGTGGCAACCCGATCTTGCGCGATGGCGTGATCACCGACAATGGCAACCTAATCATCGATGTGCATGATTTAAAAATCGATAATCCAGTTGAACTAGAGCGCCAAATAAACCAATTAGCCGGCGTTGTCACTAATGGCCTATTCGCCCAACGTGGCGCTGATGTATTATTACTAGGTGGTGCAAATGGAGTCACTACAATAACGGCATAACCATGCTACCACACGACTTATAACTATGGATATTACTACGCTCTCCGGTTTAAAGGCCGCATTCGATGCAGGCCCTTCCCCTGAATTAGCGAAAATAATCACCTTTGCGCTTATCGAAAGCGGCAATACCGAAAATATTGCTTTGTATATTAGCGTGCTTGGCAACACATTAACTGATGATGAACTTGAACAATTAGTTGAGGCTGCAGAAGACCCAAATATAAGCCTGTCGTTAGAGACGCTAGCTCAAAAAATCGATGTTGAAACATTCAATATATTAATTCAGTTACTGATCGATAAGGGCAATCTAGGCACCGCGAAAAGTGTCTACCTGTCTGCAAGAAAGCAAAATATCCGGATACAGAACCCCGTCTTTGAATCGATACTAGGCCTAGAAATACAAGCAACTAAACTAAAGGTTGTTGAAAAACCAGACATTGCACAAATAACTGATCTCTCTCGTTATCGTCAAAAAAGCACTGATTTCAGTGATGTGATTGGCTTAGAGAAAATCAAAAAGCAGATTCATAAAAAAATAATTCTACCGTTTCAGTCGCCTTCTTTATTTCAACGCTTTAAGAAAAAAATTGGGGGTGGCGTTTTGCTTTATGGCCCCCCTGGCTGCGGTAAAACTCTACTAGCACGCGCTACAGCCGGCGAATGCAATGCATCATTTTTTAATGTAGAAGTCTCAGATGTTTTAGATATGTACATTGGCGAGTCTGAACAAAAGCTTCACGCAATTTTTGAGAAAGCGCGTAACGAAACACCAAGTGTTATATTTTTTGATGAGCTTGAAGCTTTAGCAGGTAAGCGGGAGCATGCGCGTAGCACTTCTTCAGCGAATACAGTCAGTCAGTTTCTAACTGAACTAGACGGCTTTTCTCAGAACAACGAAGGTGTCTTGGTCTTAGCATCAACCAATGTGCCTTGGGCAATTGATTCTGCATTTTTGAGGCCTGGCCGCTTCGATAGAATGTTCTTTGTGCCACCGCCCGATCGTGTTGCCCGCAATGGAATATTAAAGCACCACATACAAGGGCGGCCCGCTAGTGACGACATTAACTTCGACACTATTGCCGATAAAACTCCAGGCTATTCTGGTGCGGATCTATCTAATCTGATTGAAATGGCCGCGGACGAAGCTATTGACGAGTCAATTGAGACTGGGAATGATGTGTCAATTAGCATCAAGCACTTCAAAGAAGCGCTTGGAGAAAGCCGCGCGACCACAACAGAATGGCTGACCACGGCTCGCAATTATGCCCGCTATGCCAATGACGGCGGCCGATATAATGACGTTCTAGATTTCATAAATAAGCATAGTAAAAATTAAAAATTTTACTCTAACCACAATAGATAATATTCACTATGTCAGTTTATCAAATCATAGACGAACCTAAGCCTAGCCTTTACAGTAAACTTGTGATCGACCCGGTCGCTATTCTATTCGCATCTCTGCTTATCCCAATATTTATTGAACTTCCTCTATATGGACGCTTTTGGATGCCATTGGCCTGGATCGTATTGAATGGCTGGCTACTCGGCAGCCCTACTAGAAAAAAAGAAACGGTAATCGCCTTAGCCGGAGGCTTAACGCTCATCATTTTCTATATTGCGATGGTTTATCTAGCCGGCGTCAATGTGGAAATGGCAACGTTGGCCTTCCCTTATTACCGTATTCTTAATCAAGGCGCCTTATTCTTTACCCTCTATATGATCGTATTTTACCAATCGGCCCCTTACGCTATTCACCAATACGTTAAGGAGCATAACTAAGTTAATCACTTAGTTGCACAATTATGAATGACTATAAGTTTGAAATGGCCCAACGCCACTACGCCCAAGGGGCGTACGAAGCTTCAATAACGGTTCTTAAAGAGCTTTTATCTGAAGATCCTAACTCACCAGAGTTTCATGGCCTACTCGCACTTAATTTAATTGAGCAGAACCGTATTCACGCGGCAGAATATGAACTTAAGATCGCACTTAACCAAGACCCAAGTCTGCCTTTTTTATACACAGCAAGTGCCCAAGTATGCATATTAAAGAACGACCTCGACACAGCGCTTTCCTTATGTGATCAAAGTTTATCTCTAGAAGTGGACAACACTGATGCATTGCTACTTAAAAACACTATTTACACACTATTAAATCAGTACGACCAAGCCTTCGCTTGCCTAGAGCAAGCAGCACAAATAGAGCCCGATTCAAGCACTTTGAAGGCGGCTTTTGGTGAGCACTATTTTGATACAGGAAACAACAGTGCCGCTTTAGATTACGCAACCCAAGCATTGCAATCAGGCCCTCAAAACATAGCCGCCAATGTGTTAATGGGAAATATTCAATTGTCTTTAAATAATATTGAAGAGGCTGAATATCACGCTAAATTTATAATTTTACAAAACCCAGAAAACAATGCCGCGCTTACTTTATTCGCAAACATCAAAATGCGTCAGAATATTGTGTTTGGTTTATGGTGGCGGTTCAACTCGGCATTAGCGAACCTGAGCCATTTAAAAAGCGCCATTATGCTTATTGGAGCATATTTATTTTTTAATTTACTGTCGCAAATTACCGATGACCTAGGTTATAGCCAAGCCTCGATTGTCATTTCATATAGCTGGCTCGCATTTGTTGTGTATACCTGGGTTGGCATTCCTTACTATCAACGTAAACTCGCTAAAGAGTTAGAAAAATTCTCATTTAACTCAAAATTTTAGAAGCTCAGAATTTTAGAAACTCAAAATTTTAGAAACTTAGCATTATCTAAGATCAAGGTTGTTTTGGTTTTTCTCCAAGCTCACTATCAATGATCTCTTTAAACGCATAATAAGACGGCATCTTGCGTAAACTCCCTTCTCGATGATCCACTAATCCATAGCCGGGGTTGATCAGCTGCCACCAATAAACCTTGTCAACCCAGCCGGTTTGCCATGCAATCTGATAATACCATTTGAGGTATTTGGCTTGGGTTTCTTCATCGACTGTTGTCGTTGGGTTGCCTGAGTTTGGCGTATACGGCTTGGTATCTAACAACGGCCAGTTGGTTTCAGTAATCCATAAACTGTCATCACAGCGGTTCGACAATTTAGTCATGGCTTTGGCTAGCCGAAGCTTATTTTCTAAATCAAACACACCGTATTGAGTGCCGTATGGCGAGTGACGTCGATTAACGTAGAGCAGTGCGGCGTTAGCTTCGATATGAAATTTTCGAAAGTTCCATAAGGTGCGCCAGCTTAGTAACGGTTCAAAATCGATGATTGATGAGCCAAGTAATTTTAAATCAGGGAACTCCCCCCGCAGCTCTTCGACCTTAACTTGTAGATCAAGCGCTTGACCAGAATGCACACAGCCCCACTTGGTGCGGTTGACCGCATTACCGATCCAGAAGGTTTTAGTAATATGTTGTGTCGCAGCAATGATGCTAGCGACCTGCTTTTGCCACTCGTTAAGATTATTAACGCTGTCACGACTTTGTAGAATATTGATTACAAATTCATTGGCCGGGAATAATTCAAGAAAGCGCACATAGTCATCTAACTCAGCCACGTCCCAACTCGGGATTCTGATTAACAACTGTTTAACACCCAGCTCCTCAACCATCTCGACTAAGGCCGATTGATACTGATCGTCGGGCGCAATACTAAGACCAACAAATTGGTCGGCAGCGATGTTGGCGGGCGACTTTTTGAGCATCAAAGTTTGATAGGTAATCGCAGGCAAACCCAACAGGTTTGACCCAGCTACTTTGCTGTATTCCCAAACATTGGCAAGCCCAGAGCGAGGCTTATCCTCGTCTTGCATTTTGTAAGGCTGGCATGAGTAAGGGTCCCACCAGTCTGGTTGATTTTTCATAGAGTGCTGACCATCAGAATTATTACTTGTCTATTTACAATAGCTTCAACATTAAAGAGCTATTATCGAGGCATGTACCATGAACAGCAAGTCAACTGTCCTTATTGCGGCGAAGCATTTACCGCTTTTATCGATTTAAGCCAAGGCAACCATCAAACCGTCGAAGACTGTTACGTCTGCTGCCGGCCGATCGAATTCATGATTGAGACTTACGAAGCAGCACAAGGCACTCAACTACTCCGTATTGACACTTATACCGATGACGAATCGGTAATTTAGGCCTCCACTCGACTAAAGACAAATCACCGCGGTCTTGCCATTCTTCGCATGAATCGGCAAGCATATTGAGTCGTCGGGCGCTTCAGGCCCTAACGCTGAGCAAAAGCCGCTTGCTTGCGGTTGATAACGTGAAAGTAGTAAATCGTTGGCAACGGTATAGTCGAAAGGGTCTGGCGCTGAACACATCGGATCTGGGTTAGGAGGACTCGAATCTGCCTCTAGCAATCCCTTCAAGGCCGAGAACATGTTTACTCGCCCGTAGCCATGAAAATCGTTACGACCACAATCATAGGTTGCTCGGCCAATTTTATCAGCTGACTCACGTAACTTAGCCTTTACTTGGGCCGCGGTTAGCGCTGAGTTGACCGCTAGCATCGCCGCCGCGACACCGGAGACCACTGGCGCTGATGCTGAAGTGCCACCAAAGCTTGCGGTGTAGTCACCACTAACAAAGCCATCAGCACCGGTTCTGTCGGTGGTAGTGATTCCAAGATGTTGATCGCTCGATGGCGCGACAAGATCAAGAGTCGGCCCATATTGGCTATAGGAAGCTCGTTCCTCGGCCTCTTCTGAGACAGATGATAGGCCACTTAAATCGCCTGATGTGCTTGAGCCCACAGCAATTACGCCGGTCGGCATGACACTAGCGTTACCGCTAGAAGCCGGATAAGCGACACGATTATCTACGAACCCGAAAGCCGCTAAATCGCCATAACTAATTACTTCCTCACCGTCGATCAAGAATTCAAATTTATCGGAACCTTCTTGGAAGTCTGTCGACACCCAAACCCAAAATGAAATTACTCCGGCCGGACCATCTTTTATTTGATGCAGGTAACTATTGCCACAGTCGGATTCATCAACGCCATCAAATGCTTGTATTCTAGCCGACTGGACTCCACTTCGAACAAATTCCTCGCGCGCCTCAATATCCCAAACTGGCTCATCGCCAAAATTTTCGGTGCACTCCGCATTGCAGCTATTGAGCACCCATTGGGTGGTGAAATCGCCGATACCTGCCTCAAAACTTTCGCTGCTGCTATCAGGCCAAACGATATCATCCAACCAAACGGTATCGTCATCAGTCTCAAAATCTTGTGGAAATGCGCTACGCAGCAACCGCCATTCGTAAGCATGTTTACCGGCCTTAACCGGCACGGTTACCTTGATCCAACCGCTAGCATTGTTGCCACTGGCGAATATCACTGGCGAACCACCCGCACGCTTAGAGCCTAAGCCAACCGTTACCGCACCCGATGTAACTCGAGTCAAAGCAGAATTAAGCGCCATACAAAATATTGGCAAACTCCAGCTATTATTAATAACATCAGCATGTTGTGCCGCGTATTCCATGGCTTCGGCGATGGTATTACAAAAACCTTCATTGTCGGCAGCCAGAGGTGCTTCATCAAACGCTGAAATGGCTCTAATAGCCATAATTTTGGCGCCATAAGCGACACCAGCAATGCCTAAACCATTATTACCTTGCGCGGCTAGAATTCCAGCCACAGCGGTGCCATGATTGTCTTCCTCTAACGGCTCACCGGCTAACACACAATTTGCGGTTGCCCGAGGGCTAGGGTTAGCGTCTTGGCCAAAGGCTCCCATTGGCCCAACGTCACCATCATTCAGGCTTTGACTTAGGTTGTTCTCACAAACTGTACCGTTATCATCGGTGACAAAATCATAGCCGTTGATATCGTCAATATAGCCATTGCCGTCATCGTCAATATCGTTACCTACAATCTCACCGGCATTAATCCAAATATTGTTGATTAAATCCGGGTGATCCAGTTCAACACCATCATCAATAACCGCGATCACCACTCCAGTGCCGATGCTATTTGCACCATCAAGGTCCCAAGCATAATTTGCATCACAATCAGTGTCACAACGGGAGCCTCGAAAACCGTTATTGACTAAATTCCACTGCTGCCCAATCAAGGTATCGTTTGGAGTAAATTCTTGTTTGACCGGTTTGACATAAAATTGTGGCTCTGCCCAAGCGACGAACGACTCATTCATCATTCGTCGAATCTGCGAAAACTGCAAACTGGGATCTATATTGGTATTCGTAAACGCCATGCTATAAACATCAGCCGACAGTTTCAGCTTGCGAACTACGCGCAAACCGTATTTACCGCTAAGTAGCGACAAAGCATCGGCTTGGTCAATCGAATCGTTTAACTCTATTGTTACCTTAGGTAAAAGTAGCAAATCTGCATGCCCACGCTCAGTTGTAAAAACCGGCTTGATACTTTGCGTTGAACTGTCCAGCGACTTCAGCATTGTCGGTGTGATGTTAAATGCCTGATTGGCCTTCGTTTTGACAGACGACTGATTATTGATGCGTACTACATCAACACCAGACAATTGGTGACTATTGAGAATCTGTACACGATCGCCGAACTGAGCTTTGTAACGCTGCATAGTTTCAACATTAGTTGCAACATTAGTTGCGACATTAGTTGCGACATTAGTTGCAACACCACGATTAGCATTAGCGGTTTTCCCAGTGGTCTTCTTGGTTACAGCGTAAACATCTTTTTTACGCAAAAACCTAATCACTTGACCATTGGGGAGATTGTAATAATCGCCCTGATCAATCAGCTGCGCCGATATTCCTTTGCGCTGACCTTCAATTCTAATTGAATCGCTGGCGATAGTCAGTGGCGCAACACTCAGGCCACTAACAAAAAAAAGCGATAGCGTTACTAATTTAATTGATAATTTTTTCATTTTTATTCCGACAAACAATAAAGCCGCCGTGACCACCCCGTATTTACCCAACCGTTGCTTATGCGCATGACTATGCTCTGCAATTGAGTACCATTGTAAAACGAGTTACACATGATTGGGCACTGTCAATGGTCTGAATTTACCCTATTTTTCCTTCGTAAAGATCAAATCCCAGACACCATGTCCAAGACGAATGCCTCGGTGTTCGTATTTGGTGTCAGGTCGGTAACTAGGCCTTTCTGAACATCCTTTAGCCAGTAAAGGATTATCAATCGGCGCAGTTCCCTCAGGAACCACCGAGCCTACAGCCGATGATGAGCCGCCGGCCCATAAAGCGCTGTCAGTTAATAATTCGCCCTCAGCGGATACAAAGCTGGCCGCCAAAGGAGCGTCGGCAACCGTATTCTTCAAATCTGGATTGGTAGTTAGCACTGCAAGCACGTGCTCAGCGTAGTTCTGCCAATCGGTCGCCACGTGAATCTGCCCGCCGGGCTTGAGCTTCGCCACTAACTGCTCAACAAACACCGGCTGAATCAGGCGGCGTTTATGATGGCGCTTTTTATGCCATGGATCCGGAAAGAAGATTTGCACTCGCTCAAGTGAGCCATCGGCAATTTGTTGATTTAACACCAACACCGCATCTTCACCCGAAACTCGAATATTATTCAGTGCGCGCTTCTTCGCCTGAACTAAGCAGCTGCCTACGCCCGGCCTATGCACCTCAATACCAAAGAAGTCCATGTCGGGGTGGGCCTCAGCCATATCGGCTAAGGACAATCCATTACCAAAGCCGATTTCCAACACTACCGGAGCAGTGCGGCCGAATAACTCGGTTAAATCTAATCGTTGATCACCTAGGTCTACTCCATGCGTCGGCCAAAGCTGTTCAAGCGCATTTTTCTGACCACCAGTAAGCTTACCTTCTCGTTTTACAAAGCTACGAATCGGGCGGGTAAAATTATTCTTAGTATCCGAATTAGTATCGGAATCGGGCTTATTTTCAGACATGGCTTACAGTAGATGAGGCTACAGGGCTTCAAGTTGGCTGGAGAAATCGCTCGGCAGTGTATCAAAGCCGCCGTATTCAAGCGAGTAACAAGGCGTGTTACGAATCAAATTCATCATCGCTCTGAAACCATGGCCCTCAAGATTGCGCGCATTCACATGATTTGCCATTAAACGCATACCAGCCTCGGCACTCGATAGTTTTTCGAACGAAAATTCAGCCGACTTTTGATATTTTGGGAACACAAACAAGGCTAGTTTCTTAGCTTCGCTAGCCGCAATACCGTCTAAGCTCTCAACCGGCAGTGCGGTGGCGAACTTACCTTTCTGCACTAGCTCCGGGTTAACTAATAAACGATCGATTGCCTCTAAGCCATGAAATTTAATCTGTATTGGCCGCGCCAAACCTTCGAGCGCTCCCTGAGAATCAACTAGAATGAGCTCATCGGTTAAATACTCGAATCCATTTGCCACTAACCAGCAAGTAAAGGAGCTCTTACCCGCGCCGCTGTTGGCGGGCACGACCAAGGCGTTTGCGCCATGAGCGACGGATGCAGCATGCAAACAATGAACATCTTTGGCTTTGTCAGCCAGGTGAAACACAATACGATCGGTAAGGTGATATATGACATCGCCAGCTTGATCTAGTTTGCGTCGAAGATTGTTTGAACGGTCAACCAACTCCCATACATTGTCTTTAAAGGTCAGGTTAAGTTCGATACCTTGAGTAGTATTGGTACGCTCGTAGCGCATCGACGCGAGTGCCAACTTAGCTACGTCGCGGGCGGGTCCAATTTTAGCTCGCACGGTGATTTTAACGCCCGCCATGTCGATCAACCAGCGCGCCATTAGCTTACCACCTGTTGACTAAGCACTTGTTGAATAGCCTCGTTGTCACTTAATTCCTTTATTACTGCGGTAACATCACGCTCAATCTGCTCCTTTTGAGCTGGATAAGCCTGTTGCAAAGTGTGGATCATGGTCGCGACTGAATTGTCACCATTACATAACTCCCAGACCAGCGCCGATGGGCCATTTAAGTGCAAAGTAGTGGCATTACTCGGGTTGTATAACAGCATCTCGCCATCCATGTCTTCGAGTAAGCACTCCGGCGTTTTTTGATAGTGATTTTCTAAGTTCATATAAAGTACCGCGTTAACCACCTAGCAACCCTGAATAGACTCGGCGCAACAGCCAATTGCTGACACGCAATGGGTGGCGCACCAGTTTAATCCAGAGCAAAGATTTATTTGGACTTACATTGTAGTACAAATGCATCCACCAGTCTGATGGCAGTAGTAAAGGCTTCATTTTTTCAATTAGGCTCTTATCACCCAATAAAGCGGCGCGAAGCGAGCCCATAATCTGCCCCACGCCCGACGGCGCTTGAGTCGGCAACTGCCCTACCCTTTGCTGCAATACGGTCGGTAGCGGGGTAAGTAGATGCAAACACCGCAGGGTATTAATCACATGCGGGTACTGCTGCTCCAATCGAGCCCACTGACCACTCGACGCCACAAGCTCGGCTAGGCCGATGACATCCATCACATTAATAAGTTTTAGCACTGCGCCTGAGTGCAAACCCTCTAGGTGTTTACTCACCTGGTGCAACATTTGCACATCTTCTAGCGCCTGAAACTGCAACTCACCCCAAGTAACGGTTTGAAAACTACTGGCGACCTTTGGGTAATAGAAATGCCCACTTACTTCGCGTGAAATACCATCGTTATGTAACTCGACACTCGAGGTCATGCCGTTAACGGTTTTCGTAGCATTGGGCAATTGATGCATATCGCGCATAAATTTTGACGGCTGAGCGTCAGGCAGATCAAAGCCGATCTCACGCAAACAGTCGGCCGCCTGCGCTAAGGACTCACGCGGCATCAATAGGTCCATGTCACGCATTGGGCGCAAATAGCCTTGTTTAAACAGATGAGGCATCAAAGCAGCCCCTTTAAGAGCAACGTAAGGCAAGCCTCGTTGCTTAAAAATAGCGTCTATCTCGCACAAGCTTTGATAGCGTGCTTCGGCCGCCGCCGTATGCCTAACTTTTAACGCTTTAAGCGGCATGATTAGCGCGTCAGGCACTGGTAAGTCATGCTCGGCCATGTGCTTATTAGCAAAGCCGGACAAGCCGTGCAGCTCAATCTGATTGATCCACTCTTGCCAGTCGGTTTCTTGCGACAAACAAGCTTGAGCATGAGCCAAATGCTCGCCGAGCAAATCAAATCGAGCCAAGGCTATTACAGAAGGTAAAGGTGTGTGCATAGCGCTATGATAAAGCATTAGATGGCGGCAGCGTGCTCAAAAACACCTGCAGAATAAAAAAGTCGGCCGAAACCGACTTTTTACAAAGATAGAAATCATTTCTAAACTGTTCTGACCCTATCGCGGTGTCCGCGAATGCTATCTCTGGCAATCGCCGGGTACAGCTAAGGCATTATCCGATGGAGTCAAAACGGTAAAAGCTCTAAACCCTTCGACACTAATTACAAGATTCATCGAGCCAGTGCTGGGCAAACCGATGCCAACTTGGATAGAGCTAGGATTTAGCTCTCTACAACTAGGAATATCTTCTCTACCTATGGTTTCACGGACATCTATTTTACTATCCTGAGAACTACCTTGAGAACTCGCTGAGCCGGACCACCTTATCCCGCCGCCTTCACTCTGAACGCTGACAAAATAGGTATTGGTAGCCGCGTTTGTAAGAACCACAGTGGCACTATACAAAAAACTAATCTGACTACCGGCTGTCGCTGTTGGTACAATTGTATTTAGTACAGATTGAGCCAAGCCTTCAAAGGAATTATTGATCATCATAGCCTGAGGATCGGGACCGTTGAAGTCAAAACTTGCAAAGGCTTTAGGCAATGGCACGTCCACGCACATTGCCATCGGCAGTGCGCCACTACCGGCAGGAATACGAACATCACCTGCATCAAATAATTCGCTGCTATAGCTAATTTCTGCAAGCTCTTCGCTAACCGAGTTTAAGGTTAGGCTAAGCGGCGGAACTGATGATCCGCCAAGAACAGTATTCGCTAGGTCACAGGGGTCTTCTGAGACCGCCAACATTGCAGCGGCACCGAGTGTTAACGAGCCGCTAAAAACCAACTGCGTTTTTTCAAATTTATCACTATACGATTTACCAAGATCGATCAATACAGAGACTGTGTAGTCAGTGCCTTCAACCTCGTTTTGCACAATAAACGCCATCACAGTTTCAACCACCGGCCTTACTGTGGCATGAGCATCAGGGACTAATAGATTAAGTAGCGAACTGCTAACACCCTTTGGCGTCGCAGTACCTCCACCAAAAAACGTTAGCGCGGTAGCCACCACAGAAGTTTGTGCGTGTGCCGGTAGCACAATAGTGTTGATCAATGGCTTATGCCACATAACCGCCGCAACCCCGGTTAAAGAGCCACCCATCAATAAGCGTCGTTGCGCGCTACCTAACGTTTTGTTATCAACCGTTGTTTTATCTGCACCAACGGTACAGCTAGAGCTAGTGATTTCTTGATCGCTCATTGTATTTCCTCAGAAATGTTAAAAAGTGTTATTTTAATTATTATGATCGGCACGTTACTCGCTTCTTGTGCACTCTACAATCGGACTAAGGTCAGTAGAGTTAAACGTATAGCCTGACTAACTTTTGTCAAAACAGCATTCCTTACTCAGTGATACAGTTTATTATGCTTAAAAGCGCATCGTTATATTTTCCGAACACGACGAAAAATCCACCGACAACCAAGCCGTATTTCACATACCATTAATGAGAAAACCAACTTCTAGACGCCGATTTTTACTGGCCTCTTCACTTGTCACATTCAGTGTTGCCGCTACGCTTGGGCTTGGGCTTGCCAATCGAGCACGATTTCGCAAGCCTCAGAATGGGGCCAAAGAACTGGATACATTGAACTCGGTTATCGACACCATCATGCCCGTGGGGGCAATTAACGCCGACCACAAAGGCGCATCAGGCTTAGCACTCGAGGCCGCTATACGGCAACTTGCCATCAAAAAGCCTAGCTTTAATGAGAATGTTAATCAGCTTATTCCAATCATTGAAAACGCCGCGTTGTCGCAATACCAACAGCCCTTTGTAAGGCTAAATATCGACCAGCGAGAAAACCTTTTAACAAATATGCTGAGTCAAAAAACCCAGCCTCTGGCTCGCCGCAAATTACAATCCCTGCGCAACGCGGTATTCGCTAATTTCTACACCAGTGCAGCGGGTCGAGCCCACCTCGGCTACCAACTGCCTGCAGACTACGCTAATTATTAAAAAGTGGACTTCGACATTATTATAATTGGCTCTGGCGCGGGCGGCGGCATGGCGGCGTTGAGGCTCTGCCAACAAGGCTTTAAGGTAGGTTTGCTTGAACGCGGCCCGCGCTTTAACCCACGCAAAGATTACATCATGAACTACCCAGATTGGGAGCAACGTAAGGACCCTCTCGACCATGCTCGGCAGACCGAACAAACCATAGACCGAGATTACCGAACCGAATTCATCTATAACGATAAGCAAGTCAACCGCAGTTCATTAAATTATCACCGAGTGCACGGAGTTGGCGGCAGCACCTTGCACTATCAAGGCGAAGCACACCGCTTTGCCGAACACGCTTTTCGTACCAACAGCGAGTTTGGCTGGAGTGTTGATTGGCCGATTGGCTATTCTGACCTTGCGCCATACTACGCACAAGCCGAGCAACTTTTAGGCGTAGCCGGGGCGCAAGGCAACCCCTTTAAACCTGAGCGCGAAGCCTTTCCGACACCCGCGCATAACTTGTCGGCCAAGAGCCAGATCATGGCCGCAGCGGCAAGCAAAGCCGGTTTCTCATTGCTGCCCAACACCCTCGCGCTACCTAGCAAAAGTATTGATGGACGCAAGCCATGCCAACACAGTGGCGCTTGCAATTATGGATGTGTCTTTCAAGCTAAGTCGAGCATTGATCAAGCGATTATTCCGCCAGCCGAAAAAACCGGCAACCTAACACTGCTCAGCGAAACTCGTGTACTCAATCTCAACATTGATGACGCCGGTGAAGTCAGCTCAATAAATTGCGTTGATGCCAATGGCGCAAAACGCCTAACAGCCAAACGCTATGTGTTAGCTGGTGGCGCCATCGAAACGCCTCGATTAATGCTTTCAAGCACGGGCTCCAAGCAAGTCAATGGCCTTGGCAACAATAACGACCAAGTTGGCCGCTACTTTATGGAGACGGTATATTGCAAAGCGAAATTCGCGCTTAATTCCGACACTAAAACCTACACTGGCCCGCCACTTGACGCACGCGTTTGGGATTTTTGCAAACCACACAACAAACACACTAACGGCTTCGTACTCGGCCTAGCCGGCTACCTCCATCCGTCTATTGGGCCATCCAGCCATGCCATCAGAACGCCCGGCATCGGGCGCAGCCATTTGGCTCGAAGCAAAGCAACATTCGGCCAAGATATCTATGTGTTTGGCATCGCCGAGCAAGAACCGCTGGCGAGTAATCGGCTCACACTGAGCAATAACAACGACAGCCGTGGGCAAGCCAAAATTAAAGTGCATTGCAAATACTCAGAAAGAGACCAACACACAATCGAAGTAATCAAAGATACATTACGCAAATGGGTTAGCCACGCGCCGAGCGACGGAGTAACGTCAATTAGCGACACACTGTTTGGATCGTCGGCCACCCACGTTGGTGGCACCTGCCGAATGGGCAACCTTGCAGCGACATCGGTGGTCGACTCGTTTGGCAAAGTACACGGGCAAAAAAATTGCTATATTGCCGACGCAAGCGTTCTACCCACTCAAGGCGCAGGCGACTCACCCTCCCTCACCATTCAAGCACTCGCGCTGAGAACCGCCGACCGTATCGCAGCCGACCTAAACAGCCTAAGCACATGAAACTTATTAGCGACACCTTATTAACGTGGCACAAAGAGCACGGCCGCCACGACCTGCCTTGGCAAAATACCGATAATGCCTACCATATTTGGGTATCTGAAATCATGTTACAACAAACCCAAGTTGCCACCGTGATACCGTACTACCAGCGCTTTATGCAAAGCTTCCCCAGCATTAGCGCCTTAGCCAAAGCCGATAACGACGACGTTATGCATCACTGGACCGGCCTCGGCTATTACGCACGCGCCAGAAACCTGCATAAATCAGCAAAGCTAATCACCGAGCAATACAACGGCAAATTCCCAAGCGAGTTTGAGCAGGTAATCGCCCTACCCGGCATCGGCCGCTCAACCGCCGGCGCCATACTGGCGTTCTCGACACAGCAAAGACACGCCATTTTAGACGGCAATGTAAAGCGAGTACTGGCCCGCTTTTACGAAGTAGAAGGCTGGTACGGCAAAAAAGAAGTCGAAAACAAACTCTGGGAGCTAGCAGACGCCAATACGCCACAGAAAAACGTAAACGTCTACACCCAAGCGATTATGGACTTCGGCGCAACCCTATGCAGCCGCAGCAAGCCAAACTGCGAACAATGCCCGCTAAGACCAAACTGCCAAGCATTCAAGAGCGAACGCGTAAGTGAGCTGCCACACGGCAAACCTAAAACCACAAAGCCCACCAAACAGACCTACATGCTATTGGTAAAAAACGCCGACGACGAGTTTTTGCTACAACAAAACCCGCCCTCCGGTATCTGGGGAGGCCTATGGTGCCCCGCTCAAGTAGCAACACTCGAAGCAAATCACCAACTCGGCGGCCTAAACATTGAAACTTTAGAAACGCTCCCCATACTCAAACACACATTCAGCCATTACCACCTAGAAATCACCCCCGTGCTCTGCCGCGTAACAGGTGACGCTCAGGCCATCGCCGAAAGCAGTCAGGTATGGTATAAATCGAAATCAAACAAAGTACTCGGGCTTGCCGCCCCAGTGAAAAAACTCATGGAGTTGTATTCATAATGTCACGCACCGTATTCTGCCAGAAACTACAACAAGAGCTACCCGGCCTCGCCTTCCAAACATGGCCAGGCGAACTCGGCAAACGCGTATTCGAAAACATCTCAGCACAAGCCTGGGGCCAATGGGTAGACCACCAAACCATGCTAATTAACGAATATCGCCTGAACCCGATGGACCCAAAATCGAAAGAATTAATCGTCGGTGAACTAGAAAAATTCCTATTCGGAGCAGGCGCAGACAAACCAGAAGACTACGTCCCAACAGGCGACAATAAAGGCCCAGACCTCGAAGAATTCTAAAAATTAAAAAAAATAGCTAAAGTACACCCAAAAGTACTTGACTCAAACAGCGCATTCGATTGTAATGCGCTGCTCCAAAAGGAACTCATTTCCTTTTATTTATCTTAGGCCTCTCGGCCTGTCTTGACGATAAATGGCCAGGTAGCTCAGTCGGTAGAGCAGGGGACTGAAAATCCCCGTGTCGGCAGTTCGATTCTGTCCCTGGCCACCATTTTTCCATTTAAATCAAATACTTAAAAATTCCTCTATTTCTTACCTCTACATAAAACTTTCTTTCGGTACAATTCAGTACAATTTCTAACTGCCCTTTGTCATCTACTCCCGTTTTAAAGCTCAAGACTTGCAAACCTTTTAAGCTAAAGCTGAAACCGACCTTCTATTAGGCTCGAATTCAACTCATTAGAAGTAAAGTCAAATGCTCGACATCTCAAACTCTAAATAAAGCACTTTCGTCTTTTTTCTTTTGCGAACAATATGCTCTGCTTATTACGACGTCAGGAATCGTTCGTACTTAGTGATATTGTTTCGGATACCCATTTTGCTTAAAAGATATTATCGGATACAATATGATATATGGAAATTATTATTAGATATCTATGAACCTCTCCACGCTCAAAATTACACCTGAGCTTCTCAGGCTCATCAGTGAGATAGATGAATTTAAGGGTAGCTGGAAAGCCTTAAATACACAGAGTCCAGAAAGGCTAAAAGCCTTACGCCATGTAGCGACTATTGAAAGCATCGGCTCATCCACTCGTATTGAAGGGTCAAATCTGTCCGATACTGATATCGAAGCATTGCTGTCAAACTCAGTATCTAAATCGTTTGAGAGTCGCGACGAACAAGAAGTGGCCGGTTATGCTGAAGTAATGGATACCATTTTCGAGAACTTTGATGAGATCCCTTTAACAGAGAATTACATCAAACAATTGCATGCCATGTTGTTAAGGCACTCAAACAAAGATGATCGACACAGAGGGGAATATAAAACTCAATCTAATCATATCGAGGCATTTGATACTTTTGGCAAGAGCCTAGGTGTCGTGTTCGAGGCGACGAGCCCATTTGACACACCTCGCGAAATGCAGGATTTGATTCTGTGGACTAGAGAGTCACTCTACGATGCCGCATATCACCCTTTAATCGTGACGGCTATTTTCAATGTTAAGTTTCTAGCTATTCACCCATTTCAAGATGGCAATGGTCGCCTATCTCGTGTTCTTATTAGCCTGTTGTTATTGAAGGCTGGATACTCTTATATTCCGTATTCATCATTGGAAAGCATCGTTGAAAAAAATAAAGATGCTTATTACCTAGCTCTACAACGAACTCAAAAAACGATTACATCAAACAACATTGATTGGCATCCTTGGCTCCAATTTTTTCTGACTTGCCTTAAGCGACAAAAAAATCATCTTCAAATTAAAACAAACGCGGTTAGCGATTATGCTCACCTGCCTTATGAAAGCATGTTGATAATGCAGTATGTAGATAGAAACAAAAGAATTACACTTGCCGAAGCTCAAAGCGTGATTACGACTATTGCTAAAGCCACCATTAAAAAACGCCTCTACCTATTAGTCGAGAATAAGCTTTTAGTGAAACATGGCAAAGCTAGAGGAACTTGGTATAGCAAGCCTTAATTATCACAACAGATACTTAAGAGCGCACAAATGGTGATAGAAGCCACTCACATAAATAGCTAGCATTCACAATGAATGAAGACAGGCTAAAAGTTATTGACCAGCAACTGGCTAAATTAGAGAGCCAGAAAGAAGCACTCATTGTTGAGCGCGAAGCCTTGTTGAGTAGCGATAGAGAGCTCCAATATCAACAGGAATTTTCAGCTGCTCAGAAAGTAGAATTATTCATGCATCTGTTTAAAGGAAGAACAGACATATTTGCACAACATTGGAAAAACTCAAGGGGCAGGAGCGGTTACTCGGTCGCTTGTGAAAATGAATGGGCACCTAAACTTTGTCATAAACCTAAGATCAAATGCATGGGATGCGCCAACCAACGGTTTAAACAATTCAATAAACACGTTATTTACCAACATCTAACGGGCAAGACGGTAGTAGGTTTATATCCCCTGCTACAAGACAATACTTGTCAGCTCTTAGCTATCGACTTTGATAAAAGCGATTGGAAAGAGGCAATTTCTGCCGTAATAAGAGCTTGTTATGAATAGAAAATTCCATACGTTGTAGAAATATCTCGATCTGGGCAAGGTGCGCATCTATGGGTATTTATGTCTGAACCATTTCAGGCTAAAGATGCGAGGCTGCTAGGATTTGCTATTTTAGATAAAGCAATGGAACTTTACCCAGACTTATCATTTGATTCCTATGATCGCCTATTTCCAAGCCAAGACATTATGCCAGAAGGGGGTTTCGGGAATTTAATTGCGCTTCCGTTGCAATTTCAAGCCAGAAAGAAATCGTGTACTGAATTTGTAGACAGCGAATTAAAGCCCTATAAAAACCAATGGCAGGTGCTCAGTAGACTAGAGACAGTATCGGCCAAAAAGCTTTATGACACGCTTTCACATATAGAATCGCATAACCGCCCTGAAGCTCACCAATGCGAAGAAGTACTTTTGCCCTGGGACAGGAGTGCCAAAGTCATGTCGTCACGGATTAATGGTGTACCGAAAACCATAACTCTCACTCTTGCCAACCATATTTACCTTGAGATTAACGACCTCCCCTCACCACTGATTGCTCGCTTAAGAAAGCTGGCTAGTTTTTCTAATCCTGTATTCTTTAAAACTCAAGCGATGCGGTTTTCCACACACGGTATTCCTAGATACATTAGTTGTGCAAAAATAGAGAACGGGCCAACTGGAAAGAAATGGCTGTCGGTGCCCAGGGGGTGTTATGACGACATACTATCGCTCTTGCATGAGCAAGGAGTAGAGGCCAATATTGATGACAAAAGAAATAAAGGGAATCCTTTAACGAAGCTGAAATTTCTTGGGCAACTCCGTAAGAACCAAATTAAGGCAGTCAATGCCATAAGTAAATACGATACCGGCGTGTTACACGCTCCAACAGCATTCGGGAAAACAGTGACCGCAATAGGTATCATTAAAAAACGTAAAACCAATACGCTAATATTGACCCATAGCAAACAACTGCTCGGCCAATGGCAAGAGCGGCTGCATGCTTTTCTTGACGATGTCGAAATTGGTGTTTTTCACGGCTCAAAGAAAAAACCGAGTGGGCAAATTGACATAGCCACCTATCAAAGCTTAATTGATAAAAAAGACAACACAGTCAACGAGCTGGTACAGGACTACGGCCAAGTAATTATTGACGAATGTCATCACATATCAGCACCGAGTTTTGAGATGGTACTTAACGAAGTACGAGCAAAATACGTACTGGGATTAACCGCTACACCCTACAGACAAGACGGCCATCAAAAAATTATTTTCATGGTGTCTGGTCCAATTCGCCATAACGTAAACCCAACACATTCTGATAACTTTAAACAAAAAGTAATCGTTAAACGATTAGTCCACCAGCTTAGCACCAAAATTCTTGAGCAAGACAATAGACCAAAAATTTCAGATGCTTACAACTGTCTAACGACAAACCAAGATCGCTCTAAAAAGATGGCAGCCGATATCATATCTCAAGTAGCACTAGGCAAAAACCCGTTAGTATTAACTGAGAGAAGGCAACATGCAGAAGACTTGTACAAGCTGCTTATCGACGCAGGAATAAATACCGTAGTCCTAAGAGGCGCAATGAGTGCGAAAGTTTTAAAGAACGCGAATGAGAAATTACTCGATGCGCAGGTTATTGTTGCTACCGGCAAATACATCGGAGAGGGGTTCGATTTAGCAAGACTCGATACGCTTTTTTTAGCAATGCCAGTCTCATGGAAAGGTTCGTTAGCTCAATATGCTGGAAGAATTCACCGAGAATCGAAAGGCAAAGATCAAGTAACCATATTTGACTACGTCGACTCCTCACTACCAATGCTCCAACGCATGTTTAAGAAGCGAGAAAAAGGCTACAAGTTAATGGGCTATAAAATCAACACCGAATAGGTTTTTCGGCTGCTTACTTGGGGCGACAACCGTCACCGGTGTTAAAATCTAACTTATTTGTTTTCAGAAACGTTTCAATCGCTTCTATTAAAGTATATTTCTATAACTGGGTCGTCAATTAGGAATGAAGTATGTTTGAACTCTCTATTTGTGAAGTCTTTTTGAGCACACACATCAGTTTACGTTACTAACCCCTGAAAATAGGTACAAATTCAGTACACACATAAGTTTTTACAACTTTCGCTAAGTTACTGATTCTAAACTGTTACCGATTACGCTTAACTACGCTATTAAGCTATTGATTAATATAGATTTACGTCTTGGTTTCACGACTGAAATCTCCTTGTCGGCAGTTCAATTCTGTCCCTGGCCACCATTTCTAAATACCCTTTACTTACAAAAACTTAGATTAGATATTCCTATCTGTTATCACTGCTGTCCCGTTAACTTATCACATTAAAATCAACTGATTAGGATTGAAGTGATTTCGATCTGGCGGGTCGCCTCTGAGCAGCGCCATCAGGTCTCTTTTTTCGAACAAGTTTATCTG
>Ga0075467_10000010_pt1 | contig 105230 bp, 96 predicted proteins | sample DEB08_DNA_9_FD_75067 | JGI IMG/M metagenome (GOLD analysis project Ga0075467, IMG submission 75067) | Aqueous microbial communities from the Delaware River and Bay under freshwater to marine salinity gradient to study organic matter... | ecosystem: Environmental > Aquatic > Marine > Coastal ... | reverse complement strand
ATAAGGAGCTGCCAGTCGCTTACTAAGGAGCGATAGTCGATTGTTGTTCGACTTTAAGATTACAGATGCCGGATTACTGGACCATCTGTTTTCGAAGAGTAGGAAGTTTCAGCGCCAAGGGAAATCCTTTCGGATGCCCAATCGCCGACAGGGTGCAGTCAAAGCATCTCATAAAAATCAACATTATGGTGTTTTGTCTGCACCCTGTTTTCGTATTCTTAAACCGCTGGTGTTTTGCACCGAGCGAACGGATGGGCTTGCCCGCTCTCAGCATCTCGCTTCGCAAGTTGCCTGCCGTGGCTTCGACTGCGCTTCGCTTGTCTTGAGTGAATACTTTATCGCACGTCGTCATCGTCGGAGAAGCGCAGCGCACATCCGACGATCCATACCGTTATCCATCTGCGTCCAATGAATTCCGAAACATCACAGAATGGAGCCTCGGGTCAGGCTCGAGGATGACGAGGATGACGAGGATAACCAACACTCACCTCGCCCCACCGCAAAATCAATAGCCCTGTTCGTTTTTCAACCTTCCAATTGACGCTAAACCCTGTTTGCTGCACCAATTCGATATCGAATTAATTTTCAGGATAATCTTATGAAATCTCATGCGCGTGTGGTGGTTATTGGTGGCGGTGTTGTCGGGTGTTCGGTTCTTTATCACCTCACCAAATTTGGCTGGAACGATGTAATGCTCGTCGAGCGGTCCGAGCTTACTTCCGGTTCCACCTGGCATGCGGCTGGCGGTTTTCATACCCTCAACGCCGACACCAATATGGCAGCGCTGCAGGGATACACCATCAAACTGTATCGCGAACTTGAAGAACTCACAGGCATGTCCTGTGGATTGCACCATGTGGGCGGGATAACATTGGCTGGCAATCGGGACCGGATGGATTACCTCGTCGCAGAACACGCCAAACACAAATATATGGGCTTGGAAACCCACATCGTAACTCCAGCTGAAATTCGAGAGTTGTCACCGATCACCAATACCGAAGGCGTTATTGGCGGGTTGTTCGATCCATTGGATGGCCATCTCGACCCATCCGGCACCACCCATGCCTATGCCAAAGCCGCACGCATGGCTGGCGCTGAAATTGTGCTGCGTAATCCGGTTCTCGAATTAAACCCTCGCCCAGACGGCTCTTGGGATGTAGTAACAGAACAAGGGACAATCCATGCCGAGCATGTGGTCAATGCGGCTGGTCTTTGGGCCCGCGAAGTTGGCGAAATGGCAGGTGTGTATTTCCCGCTTCACCCCATGGAGCACCAATATCTCATTACTGAGGAAACGCCGGAAGTCTATGACCGCGCCGAGGAACTGCCCCATGTGATGGATCCTGAAGGGGAAAGTTATCTGCGCCAAGAAGGTCGCGGCCTTTGCATCGGATTCTACGAGCAGCAATGCGATCACTGGGCGCTTAATGGCACTCCAAAAGACTTCGGTCATGAGTTGCTAAACGACAATCTCGACCGCATCGGCACATCGCTAGAATTTGCCTTCAAACGTTTTCCCGTGTTGGAGCGCGCTGGCATCAAAAAGATCATCAATGGCCCGTTCACCTTCGCGGCAGATGGCAATCCGCTGGTTGGTCCGGTTCCCGGCCTTAAGAACTTCTGGTCAGCTTGCGCTGTGATGGCTGGCTTTTCCCAAGGCGGTGGCGTTGGCCTAACACTGGCCGAATGGATGGTCGAAGGCGAAGCATCCCGCGACGTGCATGCCCTGGATGTTGCGCGTTTCGGCGATTGGATTACCCCCGGTTACACACGGGCAAAAGCCAAAGAGTTTTACCAGCGCCGCTTTTCGGTCTCTTATCCCAATGAAGAACTGCCAGCCGCCCGCCCCCATCAAACAACACCTGCTCATGCCATATGGAAAGATCAACGGGCAGTATTTGGCGCAGCCTATGGCATGGAGGCAGTCAACTATTTCGCACCCGAAGGTCAGCCTTTGGAGGAAACCCCAAGCTTCCACCGCTCCAATGCTTTCCCGGTTGTTGCGGAAGAATGCAGAACAGTTCGCGAAGCCGTTGGCATCAATGAGATCCACAATTTTGGGAAATACTTGATCAAAGGACACGGCGCGCGCGCATGGTTGGACTGGATCATGGCTGGGCGCATTCCCAAACAAGGCCGCCTGTCCCTCACCCCTATGCTTTCGCCAAAGGGTAAGCTGATCGGCGATTTCACGGTTTCTTGCTTGAGCGAAACCGAGTTTCAGGTAACAGCCTCTTTCGGCATGCAAGCATCCCATATGCGCTGGTTTGAACAACATTTACCCGATGATGGCAGCGTCACGATCCAGAATATTTCGACACGCCGACTGGGCTTTCAAATTGCGGGTCCAAAAGCGAAAGAGCTTTTAGCGAAAGTAGCATTTCAACCGGTGGAAGACATTAAGTTTCTGGATGTGAAACATATTGATATCGGGACAATCCGCGCATTGGTTCAACGGGTTTCTTACACGGGCGATCTCGGCTTCGAGATATATTGTAACGCTGATGAACAAACCACACTATACGGGATTTTGGTGGAAGCTGGAAAACAGTTCGCCATGAAGCCATTCGGCATGCGCGCCATGATGAGCCTGCGCCTAGAAAAAGGGTTTGGGTCTTGGGCGCGTGAATTCCGGCCTGACTATATGCCCGGCGAGGTCGGCATGGACCGTTTTATTTCCTGGAAAAAGAATGCGGACTTTATTGGTCGAGCAGCAGCAGAAAAAGAGCGCAGCGAAGGCTCACCGCGCAAACTGGTCACCATGATCGTCGATAGCGATCCAACCGATATGGACCAAGGGGATGTATGGGGCTATGAGCCAATTTTCCTCGATGACAAAGTTATCGGCTTCGTGACATCAGGCGGCTATGCCCACTACTCCAAAAAATCAGTCGCCTTTGGATTGGTTCCAACCGAAATGACAATAGAAGGCCAAAAATTCCAAATCGAGATTTTGGGTGAGCGCCGAAATGCCGTCACTTACACAGGCGATCTGGTCGATCCAGACGGATCAAGAATGCGGGGTTAGCAAACAAAAAAAGGCGGGAATCAACCCGCCTTTTGTATCTCTTATCCGCTTAACTTAATTCAGAGCATTTTGAGCGTTCGGGAAAAACACCTGTTCACCATCAATTCTATATTCGCCAATTGCTTGTTGACCTTCTTTTGAAGTTACCCAATTTACAAATTTTCCAGCAAGATCCGTTTTCACATTGGGGCATTTATCTGCAGACACAGCGATAACGCCATACTGATTCAGCAAAGGTGGCAATCCCTCAACTGAAACTACAAATCCTTGTTTATTGCCGTATTTCGCCCAGGTGGAGCGGTCGGTCAATGCATAGGCATTTTTACCGATGGCCACATTCAAGGTTTTGCCCATGCCTGAGCCTGTTTCCAGATACCATTCACCGCTAAATGGTTTTGGGTCGACATTCGCCAATTTCCATAATTTCAATTCGGCTTTGTGCGTGCCGGAATCATCGCCTCGCGATGCAAAGAAAGATTTAGAATTTGAAATGTTTTGAAGTGCCAGCTCAATATCCTTCAAGCCATTAATTTTTGCAGGATCATCTTTTGGCCCGACTATCACGAAATCATTATACATCACGTCAAAGCGCTTAATGCCAAAGCCATCTGCAACAAACTTTTCTTCATCTGGCTTAGAATGAACCAGCAAAACGTCACCATTACAGTCAGCCGCATTCTTTATCGCCTGCCCGGTCCCTACAGAAACCACCCTCACTTCTATTCCAGATGATTTCTGAAACACTGGCAAAATAAAATCGTAGAGCCCAGAGTCTCGTGTCGATGTTGTGGATTGAATGGTGATAAAGTCTTCAGCACTTGCCATTGTTAACGAAGCACAAATAGCAGAAACAACGATAATACCGACACCAAATGCACTGGAAAGGCGAGGCCAAAGGTTTCTTAAAAGCATTCGTTACTCCGAAATGAATTTCTTGGCTTCTTCGCATTCTGGATTATTAAAGAAACTCAAAGAAGATTGTTGGGAAAGGATTTTTCCCTGATGTAGAAATATGATATTATCAGCCAATCGTCTAGCTTGATTGAGATTATGGGTGACTAAAATTACCGGCACCCCAGTTCCGCTCAAAGATTTGATCGTTTGTTCGATTGCAGCAGTTGATTCTGGATCAAGACTTGCCGTTGGCTCATCTAAAATCGCAATCTGCGGCGAGACAATCAACATACGTGCCAAGGAAAGTCGCTGGCGCTCACCTCCTGATAACACCCGCGCTGACGAGTGCGTAATATGAGTTAAACCAGCTTTCTCAAGCGCAGCATCCGCCTTTGTCGATGCATCCTGCTTACTCCAACCAAATGACAGCAGTGGAAATTCAAGATTAGCTTTTGCAGAGCGCCGAAGTAAAACCGCGTTCTGTTTCATATAGCCAAATTTTTTATAATCTGCGCGCTCAATGGAAGCACCGTTCCAACGAACAAGCCCCAGATCAGGCTTTACCAATCCACTAAGCACTTTCAGCAATAGAGATTTACCTGCGCCGTTGTGACCCAAAATACAGGTAACGCCCTGCTTGCCGAGTTTGACATGGTCGACATCAAGCAAAACACGTCCGTCCCTAACAACGCTAAGACCACTTCCCTCGAGGGGAAGAATTGTGGATGTCTTATCCATAGCGTGAGGCCTTTGCTGTGTAACGCATGGCATATAGCGAGGCATTGATGATCAGGGAAATTCCAATCAAGACGATACCAAGTCCGAGTGCAATGGCCAGATTTCCTCTTGAGGTTTCCAATGCAATGGTCGTCGTCATGACGCGGGTCAAATGATCAATATTACCCCCGACAATCAACACAGCTCCTACTTCGGCCATGGCCCGGCCAAGGCCAGCTAAAATAGCAGTAAGCAGCGCATAACGCGCCTCCCATATAAGCGTCTTTAAGATTTCTGTTTTACCAAGGCCGAAGAGCTTGAATTGCTCCGTATATTCTTCATTCATTTCCTCCAATGCCTGCCGTGACAAGGCAGCCACAATGGGTGTCACCAAAACAGCCTGCGCAAGGATCATAGCCGTTGGCGTATATAGCAACTGCAACACCCCTAATGGGCCATTGGCCGATAGAATGAGATATAAAATGAGACCCACCACAACAGGCGGCATGCCCATCAACGTATTGACCAGAACATTGATTACCGCCCTGCCGCGAAAGGGCGTACTTGCCAACAATGCCCCAAGCGGGATGCCGATAAGGCAGGCAAATATCAGTGCCGTAAAACTGACTTTCAGCGACAATCCGATGATCTCATATAGATCAGCATCGAACCGCAAGAGCAGGCCAAACGCATCCCAAAAGGTGTTAGACAATTCCTGCATTCAAAGGATTCCACTCAACGGTCTTGGCGCAACATTGCAATATTTCGGGATACGCTTTCCAAGGTTTCGTCAATCTCTCCGCTGTGGTTGTAATTTGCAATACCAATTCGCACGACGCCGTGGTCAGGATTAATGCCCAATTGATGCACAACTTCCCACGCATAGTTATGACCTGACCAGCAGAAAATACCTTCTTGATTCAGCCGGGAAACCAAGGTTTCGGGAACAATATCATCCATCGTAAACGAAATTGTTGGAACGCGATGAGCGAACCGAGAAGGATCCGTTATACCATGGATCGTAACACCTCGAACTTGTCCGAGCCCCTCGATCAACTGCCGGGCCAAGCCAATTTCCTCGGCAACGCCAGTCTCAAAGGCTTTGTTGATCTGCAGACGTCTTGCGCCACTCTCTCCCAATTTCCCGCCAAGTTCAGCAAAATAATCAACGCAGGCAGTTAGTCCGGCAACAAGTTCAATTTGCGGTGTTCCAGTCTCAAAACGGTGTGGCAGGCCGTCATCCGAGCAACGACATTTGTATGGATCAAGCGTTTCCAAAACAGCGCGTCGACCATATAGAACACCGAGATGGGGACCAAAAAACTTATACGATGAGCAAACAAGAAAATCACAGTCCAATGCTTTAACATCAACAAACCCATGAGGCGCGAACTGAACCGCGTCCACATAGGTCAGAACTCCGGCACTCTTTGCAATTGCAGCCAGTTTGGCAACTTCGTTTACAGAACCTGTGAGATTGCTGGAATAATTTAACGCCAAAATCTTAGTCTTTTCAGTAATCAAAGCAGATAACGCTTCGCACTCAACCTGCCAACTATCCTGATTGAATGGCAACTTCTTGATCACGAGACCAAGATCTTCAGCCAGTTGCAGCCAAGGTGAAACATTTCCCTCATGCTCCATCTGTGTGACAATAATTTCATCACCAGCTTTCAAGCCGACACCATTCAGACGATGGCCAATCATCCGTGAAAAATGATAAGTCAGCGATGTCATGTTAGGGCCAATGATCATCTCTTCAGGCGTACAACCCAGAAAATCAGCCATTGCTTGATGGCCTTGATTTATGACCTCCTCGGCAGCCACACTGGTTGCGAATTCGCCACCAAGATTGGCATTTGAAAAAAGCACAGTCTCATAAATTGCAGTAGCAACAGACTTTGGCACCTGCGTTCCCGCTGGATTATCAAGATAAATCCGACGCTGGTCCCTGTCCCTCACACTTAAAGACGGAAATTGCTCCCGAACCCATTCAACCGGAAAAGCAGATTGTTTCATTCAGTTTTTCCTAACATCATTTCTTTTTAACCAACCAAAGTGCGCGAGACGGCATCGCGCCAACCTGCAAGTTTTCTGGATCGTTCAGTCTTTTTCATTTTTGGCTTAAACCTGACATCCCTTGCCCAGGTTTTCGCAAAGCCTTTTTGATCAGGCCAAATGCCCGCTCGCGATGCTGCAAGCCAAGCAACGCCCAGTGCTGTTGTTTCCAGCATGACGGGCCTGTCCACGGGGGCATCCAAAACATCAGCGAGAAATTGCATCGTCCAATCTGAAGCCACCATTCCCCCATCAACTCTTAAAACGGTTTTCTTGGCTTTTGCGCCCTTCCAGTCTTTCTTCATCGCATCGAGCAAATCATAGGTCTGGTAACAAACAGCTTCCAAGGTGGCTTTTGCTATTTCATTAGGCCCCGTAGCACGGGTCAATCCAAACAATGCCCCTCTTGCATTTGCATCCCAATGGGGCGCACCCAAACCAACAAAAGCAGGCACCAAATACACATCTTGATTGGGGTCGGCCTTTGCTGCCATTTCCCCGCTTTCAGATGCCGCTTTCATAAACCCAAGTCCATCACGAAGCCATTGCACACTGGCACCAGCCATGAAGATTGAACCCTCCAAGGCATAGGTGGTTTTACCATTCAACCGATAGGCAATCGTTGTGAGCAAGCGGTTCTTCGACGCGACACGGTCAGCCCCCGTGTTCAGAAGTGCAAAGCATCCTGTTCCATAGGTAGACTTCATCATGCCTGGCTCAAAACAGGCATTGCCAATCGTTGCAGCTTGCTGATCACCAGCCACTCCAAAGATTGGAATTTCCGCCCCCAGAATAGATTTTTTCGTCACGCCAAAGTCGGCCGCACAATCTAGAACCTTTGGCAGAATAGCAGTTGGAACCTTTAAGATATCAAGAAGGCTTTTGTCCCATTTGTTGGTCTTGATGTTAAACATCAAAGTTCGAGAAGCATTAGTCGCATCGCTTGCATGACTTGCCCCACCTGTCAGCCGCCAAATGAGAAAACTATCCACCGTGCCAAAAGCAATTTGCCCAGCCTCAGCTTTTTTGCGAAGTCCTTTTACGTTGTCTAGTAACCACGAAACCTTGGTTCCTGAAAAATAAGGATCAAGCAGCAGTCCAGTCTTGGCAGTGAACTTTTTCTCATGGCCTGATTTCTTCAAAGTTCCACAAAAATCCGCAGTCCTGCGATCTTGCCAGACAATGGCTTTATGAACCGCTTTGCCAGTCTTTCTATCCCACATCACTGTGGTCTCGCGCTGGTTGGTAATGCCAATGGCGGCAATCTGGGAGGCAGCTATACCGGCTGCTTTGATCGCTGCCTTGCAAGTTGAAACAACCGTTGACCAGATCTCCTCAGGATCATGCTCTACCCATCCAGATTTCGGAAAATATTGCTTGAACTCTTTTTGTCCAAAGCCCACGATTTGCTGCTTGTCATCGAATATTATTGCACGCGAAGACGTAGTGCCCTGATCAATCGCCAATACATATTTCGCCATCAAATCACCTCCAAAAACCTACACCAATGGACAAACACGCCATGGGGTTTCGGTCAAGGGCTAACCAAACATAGCATTGGGTAAAAACAAAGCAATTTGTGGAAACAGCACGACTATGGCTAACGCCAGCAATTGCAGCCCTACAAATGGAATGATCGAACGATAAATCGTTGAAGTCGCCAGTGTTGAGGGGGCCACAGATCTAAAATAGAACAAAGCCACACCAAAGGGCGGCGTTAGAAAAGAAGTTTGCAAATTAAGAGCAAACAATACCGCCAGCCAAACAGGGTCGATATCCATTGCGAGTAAAATCGGTCCAGCGATCGGAATAACGATGAAGATAATTTCAATAAATTCCAACAAAAAACCAAGCAGAAAAACAATGAGCATCACGAAAAGCAATGCGCCCCATTTCCCCCCCGGCAAGGATGACGCAAGTTGTCCAAACAAGACATCCCCATCAAAGCCTCTGAAAACGAGTGACAATAAAGATGCCGCTAAAACGATCCCGAAGATCATACCGGAAAGATAAATAGTTTCTGACAAGACCTGTCCAAAAACCTTACAGTGAACCAGTTTCATAATTGCGAACGCCATCGCCAAAAAAACAACCAGCGACAACAGTGTTACCCAAATGACATTCCAAAACGGGGCACCCATTCCTGCCAGGCCCAGCAATAAGAACGCACCAATCCCCAAAGGCCCGATATAACTCTTCAGCTTTCCAAGACCTGACATTGTCGTATAATCTTGTTGTATTCCCGCAAGCAGCAATGTTCCTGCCGCTCCGATGCTCGCGGCCTCCGTTGGTGTTGCAATACCAAACAAAACGGAACCAAGAACCGCAACGATCAGAAACAAAGGGGCAAGTAGAACGCCTATATTCACATCATTTGTTTCATTCGCTTCAAACTCGTCACTGACACTATTGGATCGTGTCTGATCTTTGCCTAAGGCCACAAAAAGATAAACCGCATACAACCCCACTAGCAATAATCCAGGCAACAAAGCTCCTGCAAAAACATCGCTAACGGTTACCGGTTCAATGGCAAATACACCCATGGCGCGCTGGGCCTCTTGGTGGGCTGACGAAATTTGATCGGCAAGAATAATCAAAACGATAGACGGAGGAATAATTTGCCCAAGGGTTCCTGCTGAAATGACCAGACCGCTGGATAAGCGCTCCGATATCCCTGCCCTTATGAGCGCTGGATAGGATATCGCTCCGAGCATGACAATCGTCGCGCCAACTATACCAGTGGTGGCTGCAATGAGAGTACTACCCCCCAAAACTGAAAGGCCCAGCCCCCGCTTCGATTGGCCAGCCAGTCGATTGGCAGCTAAAAGCATGCTATTGGCAAGTCCTGCCTTTTCCATCAAAATTCCCATAAAGATGAAAAGCGGCAACGCGATAAACAATTGATTGCCCATCATGCCAAAAACACGCTGGGGAAAAGCATGGAGAAATGCCGGATCGAAATTACCAGTAACAATCCCTATTCCGGCAACAAGCAAAGGCGCGCCAGCAATAGCAAACAAGGCAGGCGTGCCTGAAAGAATAGCAGCAAACAAACTACCAAAAAGCAAAACGAGAAAGAGCAAATGGATTTCCATTAATCTGCTTTCCCGCTTGCGTTTTTTGATCCAATGATAATGGCCGCCCCTTGCACCATCATCAAAATACAAGCGAGTGGCAGACCAGCCTTGACCAGATAGAAAAATGGTAGACCACCAATTTGTGGAGACCCCTCACCTATCCTAATTGCATAGACCACATCACTCCAGACATAAGTAAGCAGCAACGCAAAAACCGGGAGGGCAAAAGCGATGATGCCAATGATGTCTGTTCGCCGCTGAATGCTGACATTTTGTTTTTGTCGAAAGATATCAACCCGCACATGTTTATCAGCGTTGAACGCGCAAGGGATCGACAAAACTGCCAATAATCCAAAAGAAAAAAGAGCAAGATCGTGAAGCCAAAGTGATCCGCTCGAAAGGGCATATCTCAAAATCACATTGCCCAATACGCTGATCGACATAAGCGCAAATAACACTACACAGAGAAACAAGGTTGCCTTGTTTAGGACATAGGCAGTTTTTACGATCCAATTCACAAGACACAATCCAATATTCAGCGGCAACGAAAAACGCTTATCACATCATTATCAATCATACACATGTTTGTGCAGTTGCCGTGTGCCAATCTCCACACTATCCTTTAGGAAATCAGTTTCGTCCCAAAGGAGAGAACAATGCCCGATGGAATGGTTCAACTGGAACTCAGCGCGGTAAAAACGCTAGCCCATGCTGCTTTGTTAAAAGCGGGATGTAACGACACAAACGCCAAAGCGATTGCTGACACTGTTTGGCAGGCAGAGCGTGACGGATGCGCCAGCCACGGCCTGTTTAGAATTCCCGGCTATGTCGGTTCTCTGAAAAGCGGCAAAGTGAATGGCCATGCATTGCCAAAATTGCAACGCACAGCCCCTTCTGTTTTATGGGTCGATGGGGATGGCGGCTATACGCCCCTAGCGCTTTCAACCATGCTTGACGATTTCACTGCACTAACCAAATCTCAGGGAGTTGCCGTAGCAGCGATTACAAATACTTTTCATTTCGCTGCTCTTTGGCCCGAGGTTGAAGCTTTGGCAAAGAAAGGTCTTTGCGCAATTGCATGCACTTCTTATAAGCCTTGTCTACCGCCAGCAGGAGGCAAAAAACCTTTATATGGAACCAACCCTCTCGCCTTTGCCTGGCCCCGCCCAAATGGCGAGCCCTTGGCATTTGATCAAGCATCAGCATTTATGGCCCGCGGCGATGTGATGATCCATGCCCGCGATGGCAAGCAATTACCCGATGGCGCAGGTATCGACAAAGACGGCAACCCAACCAACGATCCAAATGAGGTTTTGGAAGGCGCCCAGCTTCCCTTTGGCGGTTACAAAGGCGCGTCCATTGCCATGATGATCGAGTTGATGGCAGGACCGCTAATTGGCGAACAGCTTAGCTTGGAAGCTGCCGAAAGTGATGACGAGGATGGTGGGCCCGCAAGAGGTGGCGAATTTATTCTTGCCATGGACCCAAGAAAAACCGCGCAACGCCCAATCTCTGGCGGAAACGCAGAACGCCTGTTTCAGGCAATAGCGGAAGAAGAAGGTGCCCGCCTTCCCGGTGAAGGCAGGCTGCAGCGCAGAGCAAAAATCGCCAAGGAAGGCGTTAGAATACCGCGAGAATTATTAGAAAGAATTGAGGTTTAAATGGCTGATCATACAATTCTTATACAACTTATATGTTTGCGCCATCTGTGCAAAAAAGTGGGAAGGAAATGAGGATGTTCAGAAACATACTTGTACCAGTCGATCTTGCTGACAGAAAAATTTTAAAGAAAGCCATTGAAGTAGGAGTGGATCAAGCTCGCCACTATGGTGCAAATTTAACCTTGGTCAGCGTAGTCGGTGGCTTGCAGGCAAAAGTTTCTAATTCTTCGGAGAACTATAAAAAGCGTTTGGCCGAATTTGCTCAGGAGATTAGCGCGGCACATGATAACATCGATATCAAGAGTCAAATTTATGAAGCCGCAGACCCAAGTGTTGAAGTCGGTCGCTATATGCTGAAAGCGATAGAAGAAACTTCAGCTGACTTGATTATCATGGCTACTCACCAACCGGGATGGTTTGAGTATATTGTAAATTCTCACGGCGGGCATCTGGCATCCCATGCTCCAATCTCGGTATTTGTAGTTCGAGACTAATTCTTGCGGTGTGAATTTTATTGACAACATAGTAATTTGGATCTCAACCAATCAGTCGCCAAAAGAACACGGCACTCATGGTAAAACCAACAATCGCGATAATACTTCTAATCGTCGACTTTGGTAGTGCGCGGGCCAAGGGCGCTCCAGCATAACCACCAAGGGTTGAAGCCACCATCATGCCTAAAGCCAGATACCATTCGACCAGACCGCCGATGGCGAAAACTGCAACAGATATAGCCGAAAGCGCGAAGGACAGGCCGTTCTTCAGTCCATTCATTTCGTGAATATTTGACATCCCCCACAAGGCAAAAAGTGCAAGTAAAACAATGCCCAATCCGCCGTTAAAGTAGCCGCCATAAACACTTACCAAGAACAGCCCAACAGCGCCAAACGGGGTAACCGCACGGCTTTTGTTGGCAGCCCAGCTCCGTATTTTGTCACCAAATAAAAATGCCAGCGTTGCAGCCAATAGCAAAAACGGTACAACGAATGAAAACGCCTTGTTGGACGAAATCAACAGCAACAAAGACCCGATCAAACCGCCTGCCAAAGTGATTACCGAAAGTCTTACGAGTTGCTTGCGATCAAATTTTGCCAATTCATCCCGAAATCCGATAGCGCCTCCAAGATACCCTGGGAACACAGCAACAGCGCTTGTGGCATTGGCAATCACTGGCGGAATACCCATATATACTAAGGCTGGGAATGTTAAAAACGTCCCTCCTCCGGCAATCGTATTTAACACGCCCGCGCAAAAGGCTGCGGCCAAAACCAACAGTAATTCCAACATGATTTTGGCCTTTACTTGCTGGAATTAGCGAGACGAACCTGATTAACGGTGACCGCAATCATGTTGAATACATCTTCTGCATTGCACCCGCGCGACAGATCATTGGCAGGTTTCGCAAGCCCTTGAAGTACAGGGCCTAGCGCCATTGCACCGCCGATCCGCTGTGCAATTTTATACCCGATATTACCCGCATCTAAATTAGGAAAAATAAGCACATTGGCTTTGCCAGCCACTTCGCTGCCTGGAGCTTTAGAGGCACCTACGTCCATATCAAAAGCTGCATCAAACTGCATCTCACCATCAATTTTCAAATCCGGCGCCAAACCTTTCGCAATTGCCAGCGCTTCATTGACTTTTGAAACATTCGCATGGCGCGCGCTGCCTTTGGTCGAAAACGATAGCATGCCGACCAAAGCCACTTGTCCTGTCAAAGCCTCAAAATTACCCGCTGATGCAATGGCAATACCCGCCAGTTGTTGCGCATCTGGTTCCACCACCAATCCGCAGTCAGAAAACACAACGACCTCTTCCTGACCATTTCTCCCTTTGGGCAATACCATCAAAAAGAAACTGGAAACGATTGAAGCCCCTTTTGCCTTGCCGATCATTTGAAGGGCAACACGCACCGTATCTCCAGTCGTATAAACCGCCCCGCCAAGCGTGCCATCAGCATGGCCAAGGCGCACCATCATCGCCGCATAAACCAGCGGATCATGCACCAACTTGATGGCAGCCGCTTCATCGGCAATTTTACCCGCACGAAAATCAAGAATACTGGCTGTAAATTCTGCTTCTTTAGATGAGTTCAACGGATCAACAATTGATACTTTTCCAGACTGAAGAGCCGCACTTCCCCCTTCGTGCTCTTTTACCGCGCTTGTGATCGCATCCACGGGACCCAAAAGAGTTACGCTGGCAATCCCGTGAGAAACCGCATTCAGCCCGCCTTCGATGAGGCGAGGATCTTGCCCTTCCGGCAATACAATATGTGCGGGCGCTGCTTTTGCAGACTGTATTAGCGTTTGCAGAGCGGACATGAAACTTCCTTCAAATGGCAGACAAATAAATGTGAAACTGGTTTAAAGCCAGTTTGTAAATCTTGCGAACCTTATCCTGTCAATTTCCAGTTTAGCAAAGCGATTTGCGGTGATTTTGGCTTATTGCCCCACAAATGTTTGGTTTTTGGTTGACCTTTGGTACCAGATAAGGCCTATTTATTCGCAAGACAGAGCCAGATGACCACCAATCTGGTTATATTGCCCAAATCTGGAACCATCATGCGCGAGTCACTGTTTCAAGTTGAGCGTCAGGAAATGACGTCTTTGCAGGCCCAAATCAGAGAAATGCTGGTTTCAGCCATGCTTTCTGGTCAAATGGCCCCCGGCTCTCCCATTCCCTCCACGCGTATCATGGCAAAGCGCCTAAAAGTTTCCCGCAACACCGTGATGCTGGCCTACCAGGCACTCTCCTCTGACGGCTATTTGCAAGCGCGCGAACGCTCTGGCTTTTATGTATCTGCCGATATTCAACGCGGCAATTTTCAAGACGCCGAGACAAAACCATCACAGATAAAGCCAAAGCCGGTCAGCACTGTTGACTGGTCCAGCATGTATCGCGTCACGCCATCTTTGCAGCGGAACATTCGCAAACCCGCCAATTGGCATGAATACCCCTATCCTTTTATCTACGGGCAAGCAGATGCAGCCCTTTTCCCGATTGCCGCTTGGCGCGATTGCACCAGGCAGGCCATGAACCGCAAATGGATGGACGCATGGACCTCTGACCGCTTCAACGAAGATGACCCGATGTTGATCGAACAGATCCATCAGCGCATTTTACCGCGTCGCGGGATCATGGCCGACAAAGATCAGATTCTCGTGACGCTCGGCGCGCAAAACGCACTGTATATGCTGGCCAGCATGCTTGTTAAACCGGAAGACACCGTTGCGGTGGAAGATCCCGGATATCCCGATATGCGCAATATTTTTGCTTTGAAAACCGAAAAGATCGTTTCAGCAAATCTTGATAGCCAAGGCATCATCATTGATGAAAAACTGGATGGCTGCAAAGTGGTCTTCACCACGCCTAGCCATCAATTCCCCACCAATGTAACCATGAGCGCCGACCGCCGCAAAGAACTTTTGGCTTGGGCTGAAGACCATAACAGCGTGATCATAGAAGATGACTATGAATTCGAAACCAATTACACGGGCGACCCGACACCAGCGCTAAAGTCTCGCGATCGCGATGGCAGGGTGATTTATATCGGCAGTCTCTCAAAGTCTCTAATGCCCGGTCTTCGAATGGGCTTTATCGTTGCCCCGCGCGATCTGATCAACGAACTGCGCTCCCTACGCCGCCTGATGTTTCGCCATCCGCCTGGCAACAATCAACGGGTGGTCGCGCTGTTTCTCGCCCTTGGGCACCATGATGCACTGATCAACAAACTGCACCGCGCTTACCAGACCAGATGGCAAACCATGGGCGACAATTTGAAAACCCTGTTTCCCGGCTGGGCAAAATCGCCGGGCTTTGGCGGCACCTCCTATTGGGTGTCCGGCCCTGACGGCCTAGACGCCACAGAACTCAACAAACGCGCCATGGAAGATGGCATTGTCATGGAACCAGGCGAAGTGTTTTTCACCAATCCCAAAGGCAATGAAAACTACTTCCGCCTTGGCTTTTCATCCATCCCCAACGAGCGAATTCAGCCGGGACTGGAGGGTTTGAAGCGCGTATTTGATAAGATGTGAATCGAGATCGCATCTACTTTACTCACATTTATATGCGGCCATTACAGCAAGCAAAATTATAACCACTTTACTTCTTTGGTAGTATGTGGAAACTTTTTAATGCGTTTAATTGTGAACTTATCTGGGAGGATAACATGAAATCGAACTTCTTAGCTGGCGCAGCCGCGCTTGCGATTCTTGCTGGTACGACTTTCGCCAATGCAGCTGAATTGCGTTTGTCGCATCAATGGTCTGACAAAGACGTCAGGCACAAAGTCGCACAAATCGTCGCTGACGAAGTCGCCGCTGCTAATGTTGATTTGGATATCAAGATTTTTGGTTCACAATCCCTTTTCAAGGCGCGTGAGCAATATCGCCCTTTGAGCCGCGGCCAATTGGATATGACAGTTCTTCCGCTTAGCTATGCTGGTGGACAACAACCTGCCTTCAATCTTACTTTGATGCCTGGTTTGGTAAAGAACCATGACCATGCAGCACGCCTTAGCAAGTCACCTTTTATGGCTGAACTTGAAAAGAAAATGGCTGAAGACGACGTTATGGTCTTGGTGCATGGTTATCTAGCCGGCGGTTTTGTAGGCAAAGACAAATGTATCACAAAACCCGAAGATGTTTCAGGAACACAAATCCGTGCAGCCGGAAAATCATTTGAGCAAATGCTCGCTGGTGCTGGAGCTTCAATTGCCTCTATGGCCTCTTCTGAGCTGTACAATGCCCTTCAAACAGGCGTTTTAACTGCGGCAAACACATCTTCGTCTTCTTTCGTGTCCTACCGTATTTATGAGCAGGTGAAATGCTATACGCCAGCTGGCGAATACGCCCTTTGGTTCATGTATCAACCACTGTTGATGAACAAAGCTACTTTTGATGGACTGACCCCTGATCAGCAGGCAGCTATCAAAGCAGGCGCAGCAAAGGCCCAAGCATTCTATTTAGACGAAGCAAAGAAAGAAGATGCGGCCTCTGCCGAAACCTTCAAAGCCGCTGGCGTAGAAATCGCAGCAATGAAAGCTGAAGATTTTGCTGCTTGGCAAAACCTTGCCAAGGAAACGTCCTACAAGGCGTTTGTTGAAGAAGTCCCAGATGGACAAGCGCTTCTCGATATGGCGCTTTCGGTCGATTAAAATGATCAATGGGGTGGCCGAAAGGTCGCCCCTTTTAAGTTTCGTCCTTAGTTACAAGGTGTTTAGTCATGTCTGGACAGAGCTCGGTTACTGTTGTGCCGACCGGAAATAATCCATTTTTGCGCTTTGTCGCAGCGCTTTCCACAATGGCAGGTTGGTGTTCAGCTGCGATGATCGTGGCGGCGGTCGCTATCACTTGCCAGATGATTTTCATACGGTTCGTGCTGAACGGCTCAACTGTGTGGCAAACTGAAGCGGTTATTTATCTTGCTATCGGATCGACGCTTATAGGCCTGCCTTATGTTCAGCGCTTACGGGGGCACGTGAATGTGGATTTGATTCCCCTTGCTCTTTCAAATCGCGCGCGCCGCTTTCTTTCTATCTTTACCTTATCCATGTCGGCTTTAATGGTAGCAGTCATTCTATACTACAGCTTCGAACATTGGCATCTGACTTTCGAGCGCAATTGGAAATCCGATACCGTCTGGAGCGTTCGCCTCTGGATCCCCTATCTCGCCCTTCCTGTTGGCTTTGGCCTTTTCTTTCTGCAATTGATTGCCGACTTGGTCGCTGTTATTTTGAAGATAGATCGCCCCTTTGGTTTGGAGGCAAAATAGTGGATCCGCTTCTTCTAGGTGCAATCGTCGCCATTGCCACCATCGTGGTTTTGTTCTCAGGCGTATCTGTCGCGCTGGGCCTGTTAATGGTGTCTGCAGTCTTCTTGATGATTTTCGATGGCATGCGCTCTTTGGAACTTATTCCTGAAATTCTCTTTGGCAAACTCGACAATTTCGCACTATTGTCCATTCCCATGTTTATCATAATGGGTGCATCGATTGCCTCAACCAGAGCCGGTGCTGACCTTTATGAAGCGCTGGAACGATGGCTGACCCGAATTCCGGGTGGTTTGGTCATTTCCAATCTCGGCGCTTGCGCTTTGTTCGCGGCTATGTCCGGCTCTAGCCCTGCGACCTGCGCGGCGATTGGAAAGATGGGTATTCCAGAAATGCGCAAACGCGGATATCCAGATGGTGTTGCGGCAGGTTCCATTGCAGCTGGCGGAACCCTTGGCATCCTCATCCCGCCTTCTGTTACAATGATCGTTTACGGCATCGCTACAGAGACCTCGATTGGCAGATTGTTTCTCGCTGGTGTAATCCCCGGCTTGTTATTGGTCAGCCTTTTCATGGCATGGGCAATCTATTCAACCTGGCGCTCGGGAAATATCGGAGTTTTGACTGCTGGTTCATATTCTTGGAAGCAGAAGTTTGAAATATTGCCACGTGTATTGCCGTTTCTATTGATCATCATCGGCGTTCTTTACGCCATGTATGGCGGCGTTGCCACGCCATCTGAAACCGCAGCTGTAGGCGCTTTACTCTGCCTTGTGATCGCAATGATCATTTACAAACTTTGGAACCCTAAAGATTTGTGGCTAATTTTGCGTGACAGCACCAAAGAAAGTGTGATGATATTGTTCATCATCGCCGCTGCTGGCGTTTTCTCCTATATGCTCTCAAGCCTTTTTATTACCCAATCAATCGCTGAATGGATCGGAACTCTGGATGTAAACCGTTGGGTGTTGATGGGCGCTGTAAATATGTTTTTGTTAATCGCAGGTTTTTTCTTACCCCCAGTAGCCGTCATTTTGATGGCAGCACCTATTTTGCTTCCCATAATTACCACAGCCGGATTTGACCCGATATGGTTCGCTGTTATCTTAACAATCAACATGGAGATTGGATTGATTTCGCCACCTGTCGGACTAAACCTTTATGTTATCAACGGCATAGCTCCTGATATTTCTTTAAAGACTATTCTGACAGGATCACTGCCATTTGTGGCATGCATGGTCTTGGCGATTATCCTGCTCTGTATCTTTCCTGAATTGGCTACATGGTTGCCGGATACTGTGATGGGGAGTGCCATTTAAAGACTACGTCAGAGCGTCCAATTGAAAGCCGTTTGGCTCAATAAAAAAGCTTTGACGTAGCTTTTCAATATCAAAAATACTTAAAAAATGGGTTTAAAAGTCTCAATATTTGCTAATTACCACGAAAATATGGGATATGGCTTGACGCTTGGAACCAACTGGCACTAACTCCTGTGAGCCAGTTCGCAATAGATAGATTTGACTGAATTCGTTCTGGTGCGCGGGCCTAAGCTTGCCTGTTCAAGAACAAAAACGCGCTGACCAGAACTCAATTTGACCAATTCATGTATCAGGAGACTACACGCCATGAAAATGACAACTGAAGAAGCATTTGTAAAAACGCTACAAATGCACGGCATCGAGCATGCATTCGGCATTATCGGCTCTGCCATGATGGCGATTTCCGATTTATTCCCTGCTGCAGGCATCAAATTCTGGGACTGCGCCCATGAAACATCTGGCGGAATGATCGCAGACGGTTTCACAAGAGCATCCGGCAAAATGTCTATGATGATCGCTCAAAATGGCCCGGGCATCACTAATTTCGTAACCCCTGTAAAAACTGCCTATTGGAACCACACACCCTTGTTGTTGGTAACGCCACAAGCGGCTAACAAAACAATCGGTCAAGGCGGCTTTCAGGAAATCGAACAAATGAAATTGTTCGAAGACATGGTCTGCTATCAGGAAGAAGTTCGTGATCCATCGCGCATGGCTGAAGTTTTAAACCGCGTTATCGAAAAAGCTTGGCGCGGTTCCGCCCCAGCACAAATTAACGTACCACGCGATTACTGGACACAGGTTATCGACATCGAATTGCCGCAGATCGTTCGTCTTGAGCGTCCTCGTGGCGGCGAAGCTGCTATTGTTGAAGCTGCAAAATTGTTGTCCGAAGCAAAATTCCCAGTCATCTTAAACGGTGCTGGCGTCATCCTTGCTGGCGCAATTCCAGCATCAGCTGCTTTGGCAGAAAAACTGTCTGCACCTGTATGTTGCGGCTATCAGCACAATGACGCATTTCCGGGATCACACCCAATGCATGTTGGTCCACTGGGCTATAATGGTTCAAAAGCTGCTATGGAATTGATCGCGAAAGCCGACGTGGTTCTAGCGCTTGGCACACGACTCAACCCGTTCTCTACATTGCCAGGCTACGGCATCGACTACTGGCCAAAAGACGCGAAAATCATTCAAGTTGATATGAACTCTGACCGTATTGGTCTGACGAAAAAAGTGTCCGTTGCCATTCAGGGCGATGCGAAATTGGTTGCTGAACAATTGCTTGAGAAACTTGCAAATTCAGCTGGCGATGCTGGCCGCGCAGATCGTGAAGCTTTGATCCACAAGACAAAATCAGCTTGGGCCCAAACACTTACATCAATGGACCATGAAGACGATGATCCAGGTACAAACTGGAACGAACGCGCCCGTGACCGCGAGCCGGATCGCATGAGCCCACGCATGGCTTGGCGCGCAATCCAGCAAGTGCTTCCAAAAGATGCGATCATCTCATCCGATATCGGCAACAACTGCGCGATTGGTAACGCTTATCCATCTTTTGATGAGCCTCGCAAATATCTCGCCCCGGGTCTGTTCGGCCCATGTGGTTATGGCCTGCCAGCTATCGTTGGTGCGAAGATTGCCAAGCCTGATGTTCCAGTCGTCGGCTTTGCAGGTGATGGCGCATTCGGCATCTCCATGAACGAGATGACTGCTATTGGGCGCAATGATTGGCCGCCAATCACCATGGTTATTTTCCGCAACTATCAATGGGGCGCCGAGAAGCGTAACACGACACTCTGGTTTGACGACAACTTCGTGGGCACTGAGCTGAACCTTGGTGTTGAATATGCGAAAATTGCTGAAGGTTGCGGCCTCAAGGGCATTCAGGTTCGTGGCATGGAGGCTTTATCAACGGCGCTTTCAGATGCAATCGAAGGTCAAATGAAACGCGGTGAAACAACCTTCATCGAATGCGTGTTGAACCAAGAACTCGGCGAGCCATTCCGCCGCGATGCAATGAAGAAACCTGTCTCCGTGGCCGGTATCAACAAAGCAGATATGCGCCCTCAACAAGACGCATAAAAAGGTAACCGCCTAATGTTGAATACTGTTTCAGCATTTGCAGAATTAGCCCCGACGCAACTCATTGTCTGTGTCGGGGCTGTTTTTTTAGCCAGCCTTGTGCGCGGATTTTCCGGCTTTGCCCTATCGGCTTTGATCATGGCCAGCCTAGTGGTTTTCATTCCACCAATTCATCTCATTCCCATTTGTTTCTTATTAGAAGCTACCGCCAGTATGGTGATGCTGAAAGGCGGAATTAAAGAAGCTGATATGAAAATTGTTTGGGGTCTGGTGATAGGCTCAGCAATCGGTGTTCCCATCGGCCTTTTGGCGACGACATCACTTCCTGTTGAAAGTTCAAAACTTATCGCGTTGATCTTATTGATCTTGCTGGCACTAATGCAATTGTTCAAAGTTCGCATCGCATTTTTAGCAACTCGAGCTGGATTATATATTTCTGGCTTAACCGCGGGCATTGCAACAGGCTTAGCATCAATCGGCGGTATGATTGTAGCGCTATATGTATTGTCTCAAGATCGCCCTGCCCGACAAATGCGTGGGTCGCTGGTGATGTTTCTATTTCTGGGCATGTTCACATCCCTTATTTATCTCGTGGGATATGAACTCATCACTATGACAGCATTAAAGCGAGCAATAACATTTGCACCTTTTGTAATTGCTGGTGTTCTTATCGGGAGCTGGCTCTTCAAACCAAAATGGGAAGGCTTTTACAAAAGGTTTTGTCTGGTTCTTTTAATCGGGCTTGCGACAGTGAGCATGTTACGAATGATGATGAGTTAGGATAATGCTTATGATTGCGACCGTTGAGTCATTCGGCGCACTCATTGCCATGGCTTGGTAGCGTTATTTAGATAATCGGGAGTTCGAAAGTTAGAGCAAAATCGCCCCTAGAGATTTGAAAAATACGCAACAAGAGCACTAAAATTTGATAAACCCTGTGATTTTTACATACAAATTTTTAGACAAAGAGGCCATCTGGATTCATTAGGATTTACTGTTTGGCGCTATAAAAATTGCCACACTTACATTCTAATGATAAATGAGGAGGAAGACATGCACTTCTAGTTAAGTGCAACCTTCGTTCGAACGCGAATAAGTGATTTGTGAAATCCGCTAATTCGCTTTTGACTAAATAAAGTTATCACTGACTTTAAAATAAACACAAAATTGATCGAACCCTTCGATCACAACGGGAGAATATGATGAAATTTTCAACTAAAATGCTGGGTAGCGCAGCCGCTGTTGCTATGATGGCAGGTGCTTATGCAGCTCAAGCTGGCTCGCACACTAAAGAAATCGTTGTAGGTTACTTTCCAGAATGGCCAATGCCATTTCAGGTTGGTCAAGCTGATACGAAAATCTTCGAAGATGCTGGTCTAAGCGTAAAATGGGTTTCTTTTGATGCGGGCACTGCGATGTCAGCAGCTATGGCTTCTGGCGATGTGCAAATCTCTGTTTCTCAAGGTGTTACACCATTCTTGACTGCTGTTTCAGCTGGCCAAGACTTGGTGGCTGTTGATGTTGCGTTGACATATTCAGACAATGATAACTGTGTTGTTCGCTCAAGCCTTGAAATCACCAAAGACAATGCAAAAGAATTGGAAGGCAAAACAGTAGCCGTTCCTCTTTCAACTGCTGCTCACACAGGTTTCCTGACACAAATGGCTCACTTCGGCGTTGATGTCGACAAAATGACCATCGTTGATATGTCTCCAGTTGATTCAGCCGCAGCATTTGCAAACGGCAACATGGACATGGTTTGCGGTTGGGGTGGTCCTCTTGCCCGCATGAAGCAACACGGTAACCCATTGGTTACTGGAGCGGAAAAAGAAGCAATCGTTGGTAAAGTATACGACGTGACTTCAACTGTTGGCTCATGGGCCAAGGAAAATGCTGAAACCGTTACCAAGTTCCTTGGTGTTATCCAGAAGCTTAACGCTGAGTTCAACGACGGCGGCGCTAAGGAAATGATGCCAGCTATTGCTGAACAAGCTGGTATGGATCCAGAAACTGCAACAGGCATTGCAACGCTTGGTATGGCATTCCTTCCAACTGAAGTTCAGTTGAGCGAGGAATGGATGGGCGGTTTCATGCAGAAGAACTTCAAAGAAGCTGCTGACAAAATGGAAGCTGCTGGTTCTATCAAAGCAATGGAATCATACGACCAGGCTGTAGATTCAAGCTACCTTGAAGCTGCATCAAAAATGTAAATGACATTGGGCCGCTCAAGAAATTGGGCGGCCTTTTTCAAAGACTACCGGACACAGCTGAGGGGCAGCTTGTCAAAAACAATAACAACAATTTCGCGGGAGAGAGATAGATGTCCGGTTTGAAGATCAACGACATTTCAATGCGCTTCGACTTGCCAAATGGCGGCTCAGTGCAAGCGTTGAAAAATGTTACCCTTGATATTAAAAAAGGCGAGTTACTATCTATTCTCGGCCCGTCAGGCTGCGGTAAAACCACCTTGCTAAACATTGTAGCAGGATTTTTAGCTCCCACAGAAGGTCAGACAATCCTCAACGATAAGAAAGTAGAGGGACCTAGCTTAGAGCGTGGCATGGTCTTTCAGCAGGGCGCGCTGTTTGAATGGATGAGCGTTCGTAAAAACGTTTCTTTTGGCCCCGATATGAAAGGCATGCCTAAGGCAGAGAGCAAGATCATCGTTGATCGCCTTTTGGATATTGTTGGCCTTCAGGAATTTAAAGAAAAAGCAGTTTATGAATTATCAGGTGGCATGCAACAGCGTGTGGCTTTGGCCCGCTGTCTGGCAAATGATCCTGATGTTATTTTGATGGATGAGCCCCTTGGCGCTCTTGACGCACTAACCCGCGAAAAAATGCAGGGTCTTGTTTTGAAACTCTGGAAAGAGACCGGCAAGACAATTATTCTGATCACCCACTCTGTTGAAGAGGCATTGCTGTTGGGTGAGCGTCTGATCGTTATGGCGCCTCGCCCTGGCCGAATTCACAAAGAATATCGCCTGCCGTTTGCAGAACTTGGCGTGGGCAAAGATTTGCGTGAAGTTAAGAAGCATAAAGACTTTGGTAAAACACGCGAAGAAATCCTCACCATGATTTGGGATATGGAAGAGGAAATCATGGGTCGTACGGAGAGCGCAGCATGAGCATTCTATTAATTTACATAATGATCTTTCTTGGCTGTATGATTGGATATAAACTCGTCAGTGGCTTCCTAACAAAAGAACATGACTATACCAGTTTGAAAACAGTAACCTTCGGTGATGAAAGCTCGGTTGAATCCAATCGCCCAGCGTCAATCATGTCGATTATTGCGATCTTCTTTATTTGGGGATCTTTCACTGGTTCAACGATTGTCCCGTCATTTCTTCATGTGCCAGGCGCCTTCACAGGCGAAGTATCCCTGCCTTATGAAGCCAAGAATGATGCCGGCTCAACTGCTAACGGACAGATCAATATTTTGGTTTTCCCAAATGGTGAAAATCCATCGGTTGAGCCAATTGATGCTGGTACTGGCTTCGCCAAAAGCGAGGCGGTAAAGGTTCAAGCTTATCGATCTGCTTTGATTTCACAAAGCGATCTGTTGCCTGATGGGGGCGCACAGATTACCTCGATTGCCGGAAAACCAATTGCACCTGGAGATGAATTCTCAATTGATCAAGGTCTTGTAAGAATGACCGACAAAGGCAGTATTGCATTTGAACCCTACAAAGGTTGGCAGATGGAGCCAATCTGGCTTCCTGCGCCCGAAAGCGTGGTTACACGGTTCTTTGATCTCGCCCAAAACGGCTATCAAAACGTAACCCTATGGGAAAACCTCTATTGGTCATTATACCGCGTTCTTGTGGGCTTCTTCCTCGGCTCGATTGTAGGTATTCCACTCGGCTATGCCATGGGTCTCAACTCATGGTTCCGCGGCTGGTTTGATCCAATTGTTGAATTTATGCGCCCAGTTCCACCATTGGCCTTGATCCCGTTGATCATTATCTGGTTCGGCATTTGGGAAACAGGTAAAATTTCACTGCTCTTCCTTGCAGCCCTTTGGATCATGGTCATTGCAGCAAGAGCTGGCGTGTCAGGTGTGCGAATTTCAAAAATTCATGCAGCCTATTCACTGGGTGCATCAAAATGGCAAATCTTGAAAAACGTCATCGTGCCGAACTCACTGCCTGATATCTTTACAGGTGCTCGTGTTGCCATGGGCGTTTGTTGGGGAACAGTGGTTGCGGCCGAACTGGTTGCCGCTGAGAAAGGCGCTGGTAAAATGATCATCGCCGCATCGAAGTTCCAAAACACTGATATCGTTTTGACGGGTATCATCCTGATTGGTATCATTGGTTACGGCATCGATATAATGATGCGAGTTGCTGAAAAATATCTAATCCCCTGGAAGGGCAAAGGCTAAGCATCTAGTCCTTTCATGAAACCAAATTTACAAGGCGGATCGAAAGGTCCGCCTTTTCTTTTGCATCAATCGCTGCCCCTACTATCGCAAACCAAATAAACAAATCAGAAGTCAGTAAGGTCATTCATGCCAAAATTCTCCTCACTTGTTAATCGCATTGCTGGCGAAGGTGCCGCAGCTTGGGACACACATTTTCGAGCCAAGCAAGATTTTAGTGATGGCAAAGATGTGATCATCATGTCGGTAGGTGACCCTGATTTTCCTACACCTGCTTCTATTATTGATGTCGCCGTGGAAGCATTAAGATCCGGCGACACCCACTACTCTGAAATTACGGGCCGCACGAAACTTCGAAAAGCCATTGCTGAAGAAACCATGCGCGTCAGTGGATCAGATTCGTACAAAGTTGCACCCGAAAATGTGATGGTAATGGCTGGCACGCAAAACGCACTGTTTGGCGCTTCTTTGTGCCTTTTGGAAAGCGGCGATGAAGTCATCATCCTTGATCCCATGTATGTCACCTATGAAGCATGTATGGGAATTATGGGAGCAACGCTGGTGCGAGTGGCAACGCCACGAAGCAATGGCTTTCGCCCTGACATTTCGACAATCGAAAAAGCGATCACGCCTAAAACCAAAGCTATTGCCTTCGCAACACCCAACAACCCAACAGGCGTTGTGATGACCAAAGTTGAACTGCAAGCAATTGCTGATTTGGCGATCAAACATGATCTTTGGGTTATTGCAGATGAGGTCTATGCAGCCCAAACCTTCGAGCAACCACATTTTTCAATCGCTGCCCTGCCCGGCATGCAAGATCGAACTGTAACCTGCTCATCCTTGTCCAAATCGCAGGCGATGACCGGCTGGCGCATTGGATGGATGGTCGGCCCTGAGGAATTGATCAACCACGCTGATAATCTAGGCTTGGCGATGCTCTACGGCGTTCCGCCTTTCATTCAGGAAGCAGCCTTTGATGCGCTAACAGCCTCTCGCCACGAAATATCCGGCATGCTGGAGATTTACCGCAAACGTCGTGATCTGGTATCAGGTTTATTGACGAAGGCAACCAACGCACATGTGCTAATTCCTGAAGCTGGTATGTTCGTGCTGCTGGATATTGCAGAAACAGGAATGACTGCAAATGAATTTGCTCGCAGACTATACGGGTCGGAGAATGTTTCAGCCTTGGATGGTGCAGCATTTGGCGAGCCAGCAGCTTCATGCGTTCGACTTTCCTTCACCTCGTCGGAAAAACAACTGGAAGAAGGCTGTCGACGTATATTGCGGTTTCTGGCATCCTTGAACGCTTAGAGCCTGAAACTGGAGAATTGGGATGAACAGCACCTTTAACGAATACAGCCATATCATTGCGACTGCCGATGCTGGTGTGCTTTCTATCCTTTTGAACAGACCGAAAGCCAAGAATGCCATGTCTTTGGCGTTGTTGGACGAATTGATCCATGCACTTGATGCAGCTGAAGCAGATCCGCAAATTCGGGTTATAGTCATCAAAGGTGCCGACGGAAACTTTTCTGCAGGTGCAGATATCAAAGACATGGCGGCAGCGCGCAATCAACCAGATCCAAAAAAGGCTATTTACGAACTCTCTTGTGCATTCGGCGCAATGGTGGCCCGTTTTGCTACCACGCCTAAGACAATCATCTCTGCCCTAGAAGGCGCTGTCATGGGCGGCGGCTTTGGTCTTGCCTGTGCATCAGATATCGCTATCGCCTCACACACGGTTAAATTCGCGTTGCCGGAAACGACGTTAGGCCTAATCCCTGCCCAAATCGCGCCAGTTCTTCTTGAGCGAATTGGCTATAGTGAGGCCAAGCGCCTGACCGTAACAGGCGCACGTATAGGCGCTGAAGAAGCCATGCGCATAGGCCTAGTCCATGCTGTTACCGATGATCTTGACGATGCCATTAGCCAGGCAACTGGACACGCATTGCGATGCGCACCTGAAGCTGTAGCCATATCCAAGAAACTGCTGCGTGATGCCCGCTTCATGCAATCAGATACATTGGTAGAGCATGCTGCCAACCTTTTTGTTGACGCGGTCACAGGCAGTGAAGGCGCAGAGGGTACGCTTGCTTTTGTTGAAAAGCGCAAAGCGAATTGGATGCCTAAAGACTGAGTTTCTTCTGCCTATTGATCACGCCAAACCATGGCGCGCAACGGACAGACAGTTCATGGGCATGACTCTATCTTGCAAGAAAGCGCCGTAACGGATTCAAAATGCAGAAAAAACTGAACATCCTCATCTTCATGGTTGACCAGCTTAACGGCACACTTTTCCCTGACGGACCTGCCGAATGGCTCCATGCGCCAAATCTGAAAAAGCTCGCTGCCCGCTCAACGCGTTTTGAAAACTGTTATACGTCCAGCCCTCTATGCGCCCCTGCCCGCGCATCCTTCATGTCAGGCCAATTACCGCGCCGCACGCGGGTCTATGACAATGCTGCAGAATTTGCATCAGACATTCCAACTTATGCCCACCACCTGCGCCGCGCTGGATATTACACCTGTCTTTCCGGCAAAATGCATTTTGTCGGACCCGACCAGATGCACGGATTTGAAGATCGGTTGACCACCGATATTTACCCAGCTGACTTTGGCTGGACACCGGACTATCGCAAGCCGGGCGAACGCATAGAATGGTGGTACCATAATATGGGCTCGGTGACGGGCGCGGGCGTCGCCGAAATAACCAACCAGATGGAATATGATGATAATGTTGCTCATGAAGCCAAGATGAAGATCTACGATCTTGGCAGAGCTTTGGATGATCGACCTTGGGCCGTGACCGTGAGCTTCACCCATCCCCACGACCCCTATGTGGCAAGGCGCAAATATTGGGACCTCTACAACGATTGTGAACATCTTTTGCCAACGGTTCCAGCCATGGATTTTGACGATCAGGACGCCCATAGCCAACGGATTTTCAAAGCCAATGACTGGCTGAATTTTGATATCAAGCAAGAAAACATAGAACGCTCCCGCCAAGCATATTTTGCAAATATTTCTTATCTCGATGATAAAATCGGCGAGGTTATGGAGGCGCTTGAAACAACGCGCCTGGTCGAAAACACCATCATCCTTTTTTGCTCGGACCATGGCGATATGCTTGGCGAGCGCGGCCTTTGGTTCAAGATGAATTTCTACGAGGGTTCAGCCCGTGTTCCATTAATGATCGCAGCGCCTCAGATGAAACCCGGCAAAGTCACCGACCCTGTTTCCAATGTTGATATTCTCCCAACGCTTGCAGACCTTGCCGGCGTTGATATGAGCGAAATCATGCCTTGGACCGACGGCGAGAGCATCATTCCATTGGCTCCAGAAACGGGCGAAGCAAAGCCTCGCGCCAATCCAGTGTTGATTGAATATGCGGCCGAGGCCTCCTATGCGCCAATGGTCTGTATTCGTCAGGGGAATTACAAATTCAACCATTGTGAACTGGACCCGCCTCAACTCTTCAATCTTTCGAGCGACCCCCATGAACTGAACAATCTTGCCGCTGACCCTGCCCATAAAGCAATGGTCGAAGCGTTTATGGACAAAGTTCGGGCGAAATGGGATATGGCAGCTTTTGATGCAGAAGTGCGCCAAAGCCAGGCACGCCGCTGGGTGGTATACGAAGCCCTACGCAATGGCGCTTATTTCCCGTGGGATTACCAGCCGCTGAAAAAAGCATCCGAGGCCTATATGCGAAACCACATGAATTTGGATACGCTGGAAGGCGATAAACGTTTTCCGCGGGGGGAGTAAGCGACCGCCGCCCCGTCCATCGTAGACGCTCTAAGTAAAATACCCTTGATCTAACGCAATGCAGAAATCGGAAAATATGTTATCATTCTTCAATTAATCAAAGAAGGACGACATGTTAACTCAATTTGATCTATCCCAAACCCTTGGCCTCATCTTAGCGGTTTATATGGGCGCTGCAGCCATTGGACTGCTGACAGATTCTGAAGGTTATTCAGAAGTCGTGGATGATTTTCTTTCCAACAATGCTTTGGTCTATCTGGGAGCTATCATGGCATTTACCATGGGCGCAGTGATAGTTGCGTTACATAATCTCTGGGACACCCCTTTGCAGTTTATCGTATCATTGGTCGGCTGGGCTGCAGCCATTGAAGGCGTATTGATGCTTGCTTTACGTCGACCCTTCTTTACCCTGATAAGCGCTATTCCTCTGAACGTCACATTTATGAGGGTGTATGGAGCAATAGTTTTATGCTTGTCGGCCGTCCTGCTGTTCCTCATATTCGGGTGAAGAAAACACAGCTTGGCATTTACATCCAATCGCGCTTTTTCTAGGGTCGCCAGAGACTAGATTCTACTCTCCTGTCCTGCCCCAAAAAAGCAAAACCAATGCCAAACCAGTTCACCAAAGGAATGTTTGTCGGATTGGCCGCTTATGCGTTTTACGCTTTCAGCGATGCCTTGATTAAATCAACCGGCGGCCTCGCATCTGTTTTTGAAATCGCGTTCTTCATCACGCTCTTTTCAGCTATTCCAATTATCTTGGGCAAGCCAAAAGAAGAGAAATGGCGGGACGCTTTGGTTGTCAAAAACAAGGTCAAAGTCCATGTAAGAGCCATCAGCGGCCTTTGCGGAGGTTTGTGCGCCATATACGCATTCACCCATCTAGAACTTGCTGAAGCCTATGCGCTGATCTTTCTCATCCCAGCATTTACAACAGTAATCTCGACTTTCGTCTTGGGTGAAGGCGTGCGTTGGAAACGTTGGGCTGCGGTAACTTTGGGGTTTATTGGCGTTTTGATCGTCCTTCGCCCCGGCTTTGAAGTGGTCAAACTCGCCCATCTAGGTGGCCTTGGTTGCGCATTTTTTGGAGCGATCTCCATCACCACCATGCGAAGCATATCTGGCAGCGAAAAACGCATCACCATATTAAGCGTGGTTTTCATCTATGCGTTGACATTTAACGGTTTGGCGATGCTGACAACATTCGAGCGCCCCGGCCAGGAATTGTTGTTACTTCTGTTTCTTGGCGGTATTTTCAGCGGCCTTGGACATTTATCCATGATCCATGCCATTTCAATGATACCAGCCAACAACATCGCACCAACACAATACAGTCAAATGATCTGGGCGATTGTCTTGGGCGTAATATTCTTCTCGGAAGTGCCTGATATTTATACGCTCGCAGGCCTGTTCACCATCGGGCTGTCTGGCATTTTGATTTTCCACCGCGAAGAAGAGCGTTTGGGCGAACGCAAGCGCATCACTCTTTTTCGAAATCGGATTTAATCAGCCTCTTGGGAAATGGATGTTGAACTTTTCCCGTATCTGTTTGTCCAACATCGGATCGATGATAGGTTTGCGCGGTGCATTCAAAATTTCATTCTTTCGCTTGATCGCATTCTGCACCAAATCCGGCTTGCCCACCTCAGCCCACTCTTTCGGCGAGAGACGGTCAGCAATTCTAGGATAAACATAATCACGTTGCATCAAATGCAGTGTTTGCTCGCTGCCAAGGTAGTGCCCTGGACCGCCCATACAAACCTTTTTCATCGCATCAATTGATATGCTCTCATCGGTCACCTCAATACCGCGAACACAGCGCAGAGCTTGGCCCAATAAATCATCACCAAGGATCAATGATTCCAGTGAAAAGCCAAGCAATGACGCATGCATGCCAACCGACTCATAGACCATGTTTAGACCAGACAAGCCCGCCATCACATTCGAGCACATCTGTTCCCAGCCAGCTTGCATATCCGGCAATTTGGCATCGGCAATACCCGCCGCCGCACCGCCTGGAAGCCCATAAAAGTGGTGCATTTGCGCGCATCCAGCTGTCAGCAAAGCCTGCTCGCCAGAACCACCAGACATCGCGCCGGAACGCAAATCAGAAACAAACGGCCATGTACCAAAAATACATGGATGACCGGGTTTCATAGCGTTCACATAAACCATGCCAGCAAGACACTCTGCCACAGCTTCCACAATCGCCAATGCTATAGAGGCTGGCGCGGTGGCTCCCGCTTGTCCCGCAGAAAGCAAAAGAATAGGCATGCCATAATCGACACACTTTTCCATAACCTTGCAGCTTTCCGTCGCAAACTTCATCGGCGGAACAACAAAACAATTCGAGTTAGAAACAAACGGACGCGCGCGCCATTGTTCCTCGCCACCTGCAATCATATGCAGCAAGTCCATGCATCCATCGACATAGTCCGGATCAAAAATCGAAGTACCCACATGCTTCTTAGTGCCTGCACAAGATGCGTAGATCGTATTCAGATCCATCTCGTAATTATCAACGATATCACGGCAAACCATTGGGCGTTGGAAGAAGTGAACATTGTCGAGTTCTTCCGTGATGCGAGAAGCATCAAACAAATCTTGAACGGTGCATTCGCGATAATTCTTGTTCTCTTGATCAACCAAATAAACTGCAGCACCTGCGGTCCCGTAATGCACCTTTTTACCAGCCAAATGCATATCATGCTTTGGGTCGCGCCCATAAAGCGTAACCTCTTTCGCGGCTATTTTCAGCATGTCTTCGACAACTTTGCGCGGGAACCGCACGCGATTATCATCGCCTAAAATACATCCAGCTTTAACAAGCAGATCCACACCAGATTGAGGTGCATCAGCGAACCCAATAACTTCCATGGCCTCAAGCGCAGCTTCGTGTATACGCAGCACATCTTTGTCAGAAAGCGGTTTATATGTTCCCCCTTCCATCCCAGCACGAATAGGCTTGATATCATCGGTGAGCGGCGCTGCTCGAACAGCATGCCGAGCACTTCTACCACCTGAGCGGGCAGCTCTCCCTTTGGGGGCTTCAGCATTCGCAATAGCATCAGTCATTTAATTCTCTCCCAAATAAAGTTATTGCGAAGCGCCGCCTTTTTCTAACAATGCTTCAATCTCGTCTCCCGGCATCCCTTGCAACAAGCCAGAGAAGTCACCCTGTTCCAAAATCGCTTTCCCAATATCGTGAACATATCGATGCGTCACCCGCGCCAGAGCGGAACCAAGTGATATCCTTGCAACTCCAATTTCAGCAAATTGATCTTTGCTGTAATTTGCAAATTGACCAGCACAAAGAGCGTTGAATGGTGCTTTTACTGATCTACAAATTCTCTCCAAATCCGCAAACGATTTTGGCATCGGTGAATACACACAATGAGCGCCAACCGCCTCAAAAGCTTGAAGCCTTCTGATCGCCTCGTCGCAATCATAGGCACCCGTCATTAGGCCATCCGCCCGTGCGCAAATTGTAAACTCGAACGGCAAGGCATTTGCTGTCTCAACCGCCGCTCTCATGCGATCAACTGCAAGTTCAAACTCATAATATGGCGCATCACCATTTGGTATTGTGTCCTCTAGCGCGCAACCAACCATCCCAGTTTCAGCGGCAAGTCTCACGCATTCCGCAACGCTATCTGGATCGTCAGAATAGCCATGCTCAAGGTCACCGCTAACGGGCACATCCACCGAACGAACTACATCCTCACAATGCTTGAGCATTTGATCGCGTGTAACGATGGCCCCATCTGGCAAACCAACTGAAAACGCATATCCTGAGCTGGTCGTAGCAATCGCTTGCGCACCCAAAGCCGTCAGCATTTTCGCAGAACCAACATCATGTGCATTGGCCAAAACAAAAGGATCACCGGGGCGGTGTAGTGCCCTGAACAGTTTACCTTTTGCGCTTTGGTTCATACTTTCACCCGTTCTGATTTCGGATCATACATTGGCTTTAAAGAGGCTACGGCTTTCACCCTCTTGCCGGCGATCTCAATCTCATAGGATGATGCCAGAACTTGATCAGGCTTTTCTCCCTTACAGGGCACATAACCTAGCCCGATTGCGCCACCAAGCGTGTGACCATAATTTGCAGAGGTCACATAGCTTACAATTTCACCATCGCGAATGATCGGTTCATTGTGATACATTAGCGGTTCAGGATCAGTGAGTTTGAATTGAATGAGACGCATATTCAGCCCCTCTTCCTTCTTGCGAAGCACGGCATCACGCCCGATAAAATCTGCCTTGTCGGTTTTAACGGCAAATCCAAGTCCTGCCTCCAGCACATGATCTTCCTCTGTGATATCATGGCCAAAATGGCGGAATGCTTTTTCGATGCGACAACTGTCCATCATATGCATGCCGCAAAGCTTGAGATCGAATGATTTGCCAGCTTCCAAAATTGTCTCAATAGCATGTCCAGATTGATCAGCGGAAACATAAAGCTCCCATCCAAGTTCACCCACATAAGAAACCCGGTGCGCCCTAGCGTGACCCATTCCAAGTTCGACTTGATTAGCAGTGCCAAAAGGATGCGTCTCATTCGTCCAGTCGTGATAGGGTGCGACAACTTCAAGCAGCTTGCGCGAGTTTGGTCCCATAATTGCAAGGACGCCCTCATTGGCTGTCACATCAACAAATGATACGTGTGCATCGCCTTTGTAGCGATTCAGCCAGCTCATTTCGCGAACCATGGTCGCCGCGGGCGTCACAATGATATAGCTGGATTCAGTAAGGCGGGTCACTGTTACGTCAGCTTCAATGCCACCGCGATTGTTGAGGAATTGCGTATAGACGATCTTACCCACGGGCACCGACATATCCGCCCCGCACACCTTGTTGAGGAACGCTTCAGCGTCTTTCCCGTCAACCCGGATTTTGCCGAAAGAAGACATGTCGTAAAGCCCGACATTGTTACGAACCGCGTGGTGTTCCGCAGCCTGGTTTTCAAACCAGTTCTGGCGTTTCCATGAATATTTGTATTCACGCTCCTGCCCCTCATTGGCAAACCAGTTCGCCCGCTCCCATCCTGCAGTCTCACCAAACACAGCACCCTGTTCTTTCAGGTGATAGTGGAACGGAGTGCGGCGAACGCCTCTGGCCGTTGCTTTTTGGCGGTAAGGAAAATGATCGGCATATAACAAACCAAGGGTTTCTTTCGCACGCTCATAAACATAGGTCTTGTTGCCCATGAAAGGCTGCATCCGGCGAATATCCACATCCGACAAATCAAACGGTGGATAACCATGTTCCATCCAATGGGCCAGCGCCATACCCGCGCCACCTGAAGATTGAATACCAACAGAGTTGAATCCGGCCGCAACAAAATAGTTCTTCAGCTCAGGCGCTTCACCAAGATGATATGCATCATCGGGCGTAAAGCTTTCAGGACCATTGAAGAAGGTGTGAATGCCTGCGGTTTCCAGCATCGGCATACGGTTGATTGCATTTGCCAAAATCGGTTCAAAATGATCGAAATCTTCCGGCAATTGATCAAAGCAAAAATCTTCAGGAATACTCGCTTTGCTTTCACGCGAAGGCCATGGCTTTGAAACCGGTTCAAATGCACCCAGCAAAATTTTGCCAGCATCTTCTTTGTAATAGGCGCATTCATCAGGAACGCGAAGCACCGGTAATTGTTTCAATCCCTCGATGCTTTCGGTGACGATATAAAAGTGTTCGCAAGCTTGAAGCGGAATATTAACGCCGGACATGCGACCAAGTTCATGAGCCCACATGCCGCCACAGTTTACGACATAGTCTGCCTGGATAGTTCCGCGTTCGTCAGAGCCATCGCACTGCCAAGAGACGCCTGTAACCTTTCTTCCGTCATCATGAACTGTTGTGACTTTCACACCTTCAATGACTTGCGCACCCATCTGGCGGGCACCTTTTGCAAGGGCTTGTGCTATGTTGGACGGATCGCCCTGCCCATCCTTGGCAAGATAGACCGCTCCTGTCACATCACCAGTATTCAAATGAGGATAACGTTCTTTGACATCACTGGCGGATATCTCTTCAATCTCGACGCCAAAAGCGCGCGCCATGGATGCGGATCGATATATCTCTTCCTTGCGTTCGCCGGTCAAAGCAACGGTGATAGATCCACAACGTCTAAATCCAGTGGAAACGCCAGTTTCTGCTTCTAGGTCCCCATATAACTCTTGAGAATATTTCGCCAAGCGGGTCATGTTTTTAGTTGCCCGCAATTGCGCAATCAAGCCGGCAGCATGCCATGTCGTTCCGCAGGACAATTGCTTGCGCTCAAGAAGAACCACATCTTTCCAGCCCAGTTTGGCAAGGTGATAGGCGACAGAACAACCCGCGACACCACCGCCGATAACAACTGCACGCGCTTTTGAAGGAACTGGCTTGTTCATTTCGATTTTCCAATTTTAGATGAGAACGATTTCACGATGGTATGCCCATCCGCTTCAAGACATCTGGCAAGTTCAGCGATATGCGCCGGCCCAACTTCACAACAACCACCAACAATTGTTGCGCCAGCTTTAACCCACGCCTTGGCATGTTCCGCATAAGCCTCGGACGTAAGATCTTTACGTACCTTTAAACCAGATACTGTTCCTCCAGCGTCCAATGCATCAATAGAGGTGAAGCCATTTGCATATGCCCCAAACGGGAGCCCGCATGCTTTCAATGAGGAAAGCCCTTGGGTCACAGACTCTGGCCAAGAGCAATTGATCAGCACGGCGCTGGCTCCCGCTTCTTTCGCGATAGCCGCAGCCTCCGCTAAGCTCTCTCCTGATCGCAACTTTGTTCCATCGCCATCAACAACTGTCATCCCGCACCACACAGGCTTGCCACTTTCAGCGGCGGCTGAAACTGCTGCTTTTACTTCGACAAGCGTTGAAAGTGTTTCGCATAAAAACACATCAACATGATCCTTCTCCTCTGCAACAATTGCTGAATAGCTTTTTTTACAAGCATCATAGTCAGGAACCAGTTCAGGCTTATAACTGGCCATCATTGGAGGAAGGCAGCCTGCAATCGTAATATCATTGTCGCCCTTTGCTGCCTTGGCGATTTCAATCGCTTTTGCCTGCAAGGGTTTGAACAAATCATCTTGCGCATCACGAGCCATGCGCTCCGGCGTTACGGAATAGCTATTGAGCGTAAGAACTTTAGCCCCCGCATGAATATAATCGCGATGAACCGCTTCGACGATTTCTGGCTCATGCATCATCACGCTTGCAGACCACATGGGCGATGGAGGTTGTTTGGACCGGTGGATTAATTCCTGGCCCATACCACCATCAAGAAGAATGATTTCGCTCATGCGCGCAATCTTTCATTGGCCGGATCCCATAGCGGTTTGTCTTCCTGAACAACCGCTTTGTATCGCTCACCGTAAATTTCGACTTCCAATTCGGTGCCAGTAGCGGCCAGATCAATACGAACCACGCCCAAAGCGATAGAAGCATCAATTCTATGCCCCCATCCCCCGGAAGTCGTCTCGCCAACCACTTCACCTTTATGCCAAAGAGTAGACATGTAAGGCGCATCATGGTCGCCAGCATCAACAATCAGCGTCACAAAATGCTTGCGAATACCTTCCTGTCTTTCTTTTTCAAGGGCAGCCTTTCCTTTGAAGTCAGGTTTCGACCATTTTACAAAACGGCCCATACCGCCCTGCAAAATGGTATAATCCGTCGATAGATCGCCTTTCCAGGCACGATAGCCTTTCTCAAGACGCAAAGAGTTCAGGGCATACATCCCGAATGGCTTCAATCCATGCTTTTGCCCCACATCGATCAAGACATCATAGGTTTCGCCAGCAACTTCATTGCGACAATGGATTTCCCAACCAAGTTCCCCTGCAAAAGATACACGGCAGAACATAACATCATGGGCATCAACTGTGCCGCGTTGAATTGATAGCCAAGGCAACGAAAGATCAGCAGAAGAACATTCTGCCAAGATGGCTCTTGAATGCGGACCGGTTAGAATGAAGGTGGTATATTTGGTCGTGTCATCAATAATAGTGATGCTGCCATCATCTGGTAAATGCCTCTCAAGCCACTCGCGGTCGTGCCATTGAGCCGTCGCCGCAGTGATACAAAGAACTCCCTCTTCTTCAATACGAGCCAGAGACATTTCCGTAACAATGCGACCTTTGTTATCTGCAAAATAACCAAGGCCCATTCGCCCAACTTTGGGAACAGAACCCGTAATCAGGCTTTCAATCCATTCCACTGCTTTCTCACCGCGAACTGCAAAGCGCGAAAAGCCAGGAAGATCCAAAATGCCTGCCGCATCCTTGACTGCCAGGCACTCTTCTCTCACACGGTCAAACCAAGGACCTTTGCGCGCCCAAGTATGCGTGCCTGCCTCAGAAACATCATCGCCTTCTTGGGCAAACCAATTGGCACGTTCCCAACCATTATAGGCACCAAAAACTGCACCGCTGGCTTTCAAGTTTTCATGAATTGGTGATAGTTTTTTGTCTCTTGCTGCAGGCCACTCATGGTGTGGAAAATGCATGGCATATTCGTTTCCATACACTTCCATACCTTTTTGATTGCAGTAATCCTGATCGCAATAATCCGTGAAACGGCGCGGGTCACATGACCACATATCCCATTCGGTCGCCCCTTCGGTGATCCACTCTGCGAGCACTTTACCAGCACCGCCAGCCTGACAAATGCCGAAAGTAAACACGCAAGCCTCAAACGCATTAGGAACGCCAGGCATCGGGCCAATCAGCGGATTGCCGTCAGGTGTGTATGGAATAGGACCATTGATGACCTTGTTAACCCCAACAGAGCCGAGCATGGGAACACGCGCCATAGCATCTTCGATATGCCACTCAATGCGCTCTAGGTCATCTGGATAAAGCTGGAAAGAAAAATCATCTGGCATTGGATCATCAGGTGTCATCCAATGGCCTTTGCAATTACTTTCATAAGGTCCGAGGTTCAAACCGTATTTTTCCTGACGCAAATAATAGGAGGAATCGACATCTCTAAGCAGTGGCAGTTTTGCACCCTGCTCTTTCGACCATTTCTCGAGTTCAGGAATTTCATCCGTCAGCAAATATTGATGGCTCATCGTCATCATTGGCAGCATGCGACCTTTGCCGTCATGGGCGAAAGGACGGAACCATTCATTGACCCGTTGGGCATAATAGCCGGCAGCATTCACAACATATTCGCAGGTGATATCGCCTTTTTCTGTTTCGACAATCCACATGCCATTTTCACGTCGAACGCCAGTGGCAGGACAAAAGCGAATAATCTTCTGGCCCATGTCACGAGCACCCTTTGCCAAGGCTTGAGTCAATTGAGCAGGATCAATATCGCCATCAGCGGGATCGTAAAGACCACCTGCAAGATCGTGCGTTTCAAGAAACGGATAGCGTTCTTTCAAATCACTGACCGCACACATTTCCATAGACATGCCCTGATAACGGCCCATACCAACTGCCCGCTCAAACTCCTCCATACGCTCTTTTGAATGCGCCAATCGCAGCGAACCAGTGACGTGATAGTTCATCGGATAGTCAACCAGAGTTCCAAGATCACGGTATAGTTCAGCGGAATAGCGCTGCATATTCATGATCGACCATGACCCTGAAAATGTCGGGACATTACCCGCCGCATGCCAAGTGGAGCCAGCAGTCAGTTCATTTTTCTCTAGCAATACACAATCAGTCCAGCCCGCTTTAGCAAGATGATAGAGCGAAGAAGCCCCCACGGCTCCGCCGCCAATAATCACCACCCTTGCATGGGTTGGAATTGCTTTTTCTTCTGCTTTAGACATATCGGCTACCTTCTTGATTTGACTCTTTTTTCTATTGCAAGCACCTGCCTGCGGCTTAATAGATGGGTGGTGATATAATCCAGATCACCTCAGCCACATCCTTCGAAATATTTCGCCACCCATAAGGCTGACGGTTAAATTGAAAACTATCGCCCTTACGCAGCAAATACACTGTTTCGCCGATGGTAAGCTCCAACTCGCCGGAAATAACATAACCCCCGTCTTGCGTGTCTCGCGGGGGCATGACATCGCGCTTGGCTCCGGGCGCAAAAACAGAGCGGATCATCTCGAACTCACCGCTAATATCAGGCGACAACAACTCTTCTTTAAGGCCATCTTCAATGGACCCCATTGTTGCTCTGGCGCCCGCACGTACAATCCAACCACGTTCATTTTCAGGCGCATCTTCATGGCGAAAGAAAAAGCTTACAGGTACCTTAAACAAAGTAGCTATGGATTTGAGATCAGGTATTGAAGGATCAGCCTGTCCACGCTCAACCTGCGAGAGCCATCCAACAGAGCGCCCCAATGCATCGCATAGATCAGTCAATGTGAGCCCGCGAGCTTTTCGCAGAGAGCGGATATCTGCGCCCACATGGGTTTCAACAGCAGGTGATGGGATTTGAATAATCTCAGCGCTAGTTTCTTGCGCTGTAGAGGGTGTTAATGCGTTCTGAATACTGACAGAATCAATTTTGCTCTGGCCACGCGTTTGTTGACCAGAAACTTTCAATGATTTAGCCGAGCCCGCGTTGACCAATATTTCCTCCCCCAAAAATCATTCACACTGACATCTCCACAGACAATGCCAAAAAATGAAATTCGAAGAGATATTTTCATTAATATGAAAAATTAGCAAGCATATTTTATATTGAAAGATAGACTGAACTGGAAGTCTAACTACCGACCAGCCCACGTTCTTGCGCAGCCTTGAGATAATCACCTTCAGCCGCTGCCAAAGCCGCAGCAGCAGCTTTTTTACCTTCCATGAATTCTTTGATTTGCGGCCCTAAGGCACGGCGCAAAAGATCTGTCGCCTCACTGGCTGGATAATGCATGATGCCCTGCCCGCCATCTTTATCGACTTCAGCAAGCAGTTGCTTCGTCAAACGCCCGGGAAAATAATCTTTCACAAGCCAAAAGGCCTTATCGCGGTTTTGGGCCAGCATATCACTGTCTAGCCCCTCAAGTGCGGTCCTAAAAGCAGCCTCAGCCTGTTCATTTGTTGCGCTCACAGGTATTGCAAATCCGTCCCACCAAAGTGTCGAAGCAGGCTTCCCACCTGAAGTTATTGCAGGCGCAGGCAAGGCTCCCATTTTCCCCGCAACACGGCTGACAGCTGGGTTTTCCAAGGGACCAAGACTGGACACCCACAAGACAGACATTGGCGCGCGAAACTTCAACAAGTCATCCAAGGCCTTTGCGGCATCGGCTTCCAAATATTCCTCTGGCAAATAAGAAGCAAGTTTTTTCATGCGCTCCAATGTGGCTTCGCCAATCGCACCGGAAATACATGGTTTGTTTTCGCTATCAAGCCATTTTCCGCCACTGGCTAAAAATTGATCGACAAACTCCTGGGTCAAATTCCATCCAGACTTGAAAGCCAAAGTCAGCGAATGGGTATAAAGTTGCGACCCTTTCAACCTATCTGCCGAGGCAAATAATTCATCATAAATTTTCGGAACAACGATGTTTTCTTGAGCATACAGGTCGCTATGAACAACCAATGCTCTTGTATTTGCAGCGATGGCTATTGCCACCACTTTACCGTCAATACGTATCAATTGCCGTTCAGCAAGTTTATCTTTGTATTTCTCAACCAATTCATCGATCGGTCGCAAAAGCTTTTGCTGGTTCAGGCGATACAAACTTGCATTGGAAACACCAACCAAGGCACCCAAGTTTTTGTCGGGGCTAGCCGAATCAGGCGCTACCGTCGCCGCATCGAAATCAAAAACGGCATTCACATTGCCACATTGCCTCATTTCATCTGCAACAGCCCACCAAATCGGATAATCCGGCAAGTGCATTTCCAATTCAGCATTATTTGGCGTCAGGCACGCTGCATGCAATTGCTGAGGGATCCCAAAAACAATCAGCGCGGTAAGCGCAGCAGCGAACATATTCAATTTTCCTTTTGCAATCACAAAACCACACCTTCTAAAATTCATGCCCAAGCAACAACATTCATTCCTAAGCCACAAATTGTTTTGTTTCCAGCCTTATAAGAAGCATTATACTGGTAAACCTATAGACAATTAGCCAATTCGAAGATAAACACCGCCCGAGCATTTCTGGCAATTCTACGCTTTTTCTGGTGGTGGATTGATCCGGGCCTATTTTTTACGTTGAAATCGCGAGCCAAAACTGGTTTGCAGGTATCGAGGGCAAAAAGGGCCAATTGGCCTGCCAAATGATTCTGCTATCAAGCCCCAAAGGGTTGGGTTGCAGAACTTGATAATAAAAGGACATAAAGTGAGCACTTTTGACAAAGTAGCCGATATCATTTCGGAAACAAGTGAAATTCCACGCGAAGAAATCACACCTGATAGCCATACCATTGATGACCTTGGCATCGATAGCCTTGATTTTCTTGATATCGTATTTGCGGTAGACAAAGAATTCGGCATTAAAATTCCTTTGGAAACTTGGACACAGGAAGTGAACGATGGCAAAGCTTCAACCGAAGAATACTTCGTCATGAAAAACCTGGTTGCCAAAATCGATGAATTGGTTGCTGCAAAGGCATAATTGCCAAAGCTACTTGCTTATTGTGCTGCAAGAGAGGTTCATCCTCAGCGCAAAAATGCATTTCAAACCTCTTTCAGGCCCCCATGGGGCCTGTTTTGTTGATTAGCCTATGGTTCCGTGTTGATTTAGTCTTACTGAATATTGGGATGACGACTCCAATTGACGGCTTGTTACGGCCACTTATAAACCACCAAGGAGAGTAAAATGCAGCTTGAATATTTTCAGATGATTGATCGCATTGTTGAAGTTGATCTTGAAAAGAAAATCATGCGTGCAAACTCAATTGTTCCTGACCAAAGCACCGTTTTTGAAGGCCACTTTCCAGGTCATCCCTTGGTTCCAGGCGTATTAATGATTGAAACCATGGCACAGTGTTCTGGCATTTTAATCATGCATACCATCGACTTCACCAAAATCCCTTTGCTGGCTGGGGTCAAAGAAGGCAAGTTGCGTGACTTTGTTGGTCCAAAAACCGAACTCGAAATCAAAGCTGAAATTGAACATGAAGGCTCAGGCTTTGCCGTTACCCGTGCCGAAATCCGTTCTGGCGGCAAACGCGTTGCCAATGCTCAATTGACCTTTACCATCAGACCCTTCCCCAATCCGGAATTACAAACACTTATCAAGGGTCAGGTTGCTGACATGAAAATCAAAACTTGATTGAATGTGACCTCAGCTAAAAATGCTCAATTCCTTGATTATGCCTGATGCGTGGATTGAGCAGGAATTTGGAAAGCAAATGCCGCCCCCTTATTTTTGGGGTGTTTTTATTTATGCGGATTGATAGTACAAGAGTTACGAATTTGATCACGCCCTGAAATCAGGCAATTTTGGAAGACAGATGACAACGAATACAAAAGAAGTTTGGATCACCGGTATCGGCATGGTTTCGTCCATTGGTGAAGGCGCTCAAACTCATTGGGCCGCATTGAGCGAAGCAGAAAACCCAAAACCCGTTATAGATACAGATAAATTCAAACCTTATGCTGTCCATCCTTTGCCGGAAATGGATTGGGCGCTGCAAATGCCTCGCAAAGACCAACGCCAGATGGAAAATTGGCAGCGCCTTGGCGTTTACGCGGCCGGGTTAGCCTTGGATGATGCTGGCATCAAAGACAATGAAGAGCTTGTTTCATCTATGGATTTGGTAGTCTGCGCAGGTGGCGGTGAACGCGATCTGGTAACAGATGAAAATATCTTGAAAGAAGCCAAAAGCCGTAATGACCGGGACTTGATTTTGAATGAACGCCTTCCTCAGGATTTGCGTCCTACTCTTTTCTTGGCACAGCTTTCAAATCTGATGGCCGGAAACATTTCGATTGTTCACAAAGTTACAGGCTCTTCGCGCACTTATATGGGCGAAGAAAGTGCCGGAATCACCGCTGTTCGCGATGCTGTTGCACGGATATCCAATGGCCAAAGCACCCATTTGCTGGTAGGCGGCGCATATAATGCTGAGCGTCCCGATCTATTCTTGAATTTGGAGCTCGGCCATTATCTCGCACAAGACAATAGCGCGCCCGTTTGGGAGCGTCAGGAAAAGGATGGTGGCGTAATTCCAGGTTCTGCAGGTGTATTCCTTGTCTTGGAATCAGCTGATCATGCAAAAGCGCGCGGCGCTAAAGCCTATGCAAAGCTTGGCGCTGTAGCCTCTGACCTTGGCCCTCGTGATATGGACAATACCAAAGACCGTTTAAACACGATGATGAGCGAATTAGCACTTGAGCCTTCTTCAAGCCTTGCTGTAATTACTGGTTGCACTGGCTATAAAGGCATTACAGAATGGGAATATGGCGCCATTCAGGGAAAGCTTGGCATGGAAGTGCCAATTAGAGCTTACACTTCCATGATCGGTAATCCGATGGAAGCAAATTTCCCTTTCGCTATAGCGCTGGCCGCTTTAGCACTGCACAAAAATGGTTTCTATCCGACCTTTGAAAAAGCTGAAAAGCCGGTCAAAATCAATCCTACATCTGTGATGGTTTCCACAAGCGGCCATTATCGCGGCGAAGGCATTGCCCTTGTCGAAAAAATTTCCTGCAAATGAGGTCCTTACATGTCTAATTCTTATACAGATCACAAAGGCCGCCCTATTGTAGTCGTAACTGGCATGGGTGTAGTCACCTCATTGGGTAAAGGTAAAGCCGACAACTGGAGCGCCCTTACTGCAGGCAAATCCGGCATCAAAAAAGTCGAACGTTTCCCGATTGATGGTTTAAATACCATTATCGCCGGAACAGTAGATTTCATGGATTCTGAAGAAGTATCTGCTCCTGCAATCTCTTATGCCATGGCAGACTCAACTGCTGGCGAAGCATTAGAAGAAGCCGGATTTGGGACAGATGGTTTTCCTGGCCCCCTCTTCTTTGCAGCGCCTCCTGTCGAACTTGAATGGCAGCACCGCTTCACACTTATGGAAGAAAATCCGGTCGAAAACCCTGGCTATGAAGCTATTTTGCAAGCTGCCCGCGCAAAAAAGCACGAAAATATGCATTCGCTCGTTCAATTGGGCACGATTGCCTATCGTATTGCTGAAAAATACCGCACCAAAGGCCTGCCGATTTCATTGTCGACCGCCTGTGCATCAGGCGCAACTGCAATCCAGCAAGGCATGGAATCAATCCGTCGCGGCGAATCAAAAGCAGCCCTTTGCGTTGCTTCTGACGGTTCGGTAACGGCTGAAGGCCTTATCCGGTTTTCACTTCTTTCAGCCCTTTCAACAAACAACGAAAAACCAACAGCTGCTTCGCGCCCGTTTTCGAAAGACCGCAATGGCTTCGTGATGGCCGAAGGTTCTGGCGCATTGGTACTCGAATCGCTTGAGCATGCAGTTGGCCGTGGCGCGAACATTATTGGCGTGTTGCGCGGGGTTGGCGAGAAAGCAGACTTCTTCCACCGAACCCGTTCAAGCCCTGATGGGAAACCTGCGATAACCACCATCCATCAGGCAATTGAGGATGCAGGCATAACCAACGCAGATATCGATTATATCAACGCCCATGGCACATCGACCCCTGAAAACGACCGTATGGAGTATAATTCGCTCAAAGCAGTGTTCGGCGAAGCAATCCACAAAGTTCCTATATCTTCCAATAAATCCATGATTGGCCACACTTTGACCGCGGGCGGCGCTGTTGAAGCCGTGTTTTCGTTCCTGACAATGAAAGACGGCATTATCCCGCCAACGATCAATTACGACACGCCAGATCCTGATATTCCGCTTGATGTGGTTCCAAATGTGAAACGGGAAGCGAATGTGCGAAATGTGCTTTCAAACTCGTTTGGCTTTGGTGGACAAAACGCCTGTCTTGTATTTGGCCGCGACGTGGCTTAACGAAGACCTATCCGCGGGAAAGTCGGTGAGATGTCCATGAGACAATCACCATGTTCCCTATTTTTATCATTCTGTTACAGGAGAGAAAGCATTGCGCGCTCTTCAACTTATTTCTGACCGTGAAGTCAAAGTCACTGATGTTGCTCCCCCACCGCCTCCAGGCGAGGGCGAAGTCCAATTGAAAATCAAAGTGGTTGCCCTCAACCATATCGATGTTTGGGGCTGGCGAGGCATGGCATTTGCCAAACGCAAACTGCCTATGACCGTTGGTGCTGAAGCATCCGCTGAAATCGCAGCAATTGGCCCTGGCGTTACCGGTCTCAAGACAGGTGATCTTGTGGCGATCTATGGTGCACCGACTTGTGGCGTTTGTCGCCCATGCCGCGAAGGTCGCGACAATCACTGCGAACATCCAAAAGGCGTTCATGGGTTCCATTTAGATGGCTATGCTCAGGAACTGGCAAACATGCCAGCTCGCAATGTTGTGCGCGCGCCAGAAGGTCTTTCCGATATTGCAGCAGCTGTTGCTCCAGTAACATTCGGCACCTGCGAACACATGCTGTTTGACAATGCCAAATTGGAATCAGGCGAAACAGTACTCATTCATGCCGGAGGCTCAGGCATTGGTTCTGCAGCGATCCAACTTGCCAAGAAAATTGGTTGCACGGTAATCACAACAGTCGGTTCTGATGACAAGTTCGACAAATGTTTCGAACTCGGCGCTGATCACGTTATCAACTACAACACCGAGCCTTGGACCTCGCGCGCGCGCAAGATTACAATGAAAAAAGGCGTTGATGTTGTTTTTGAGCATGTTGGTAAAGACACATGGGCTGGTTCCATGATGGTGCTTCGTCGCGGCGGAAGATTGGTCACCTGCGGATCAACCAGCGGCGTGTCGGCTGAAACAAATCTGATGATGTTGTTCCAACAGCAACTTCGTTTGATCGGTTCATTTGGCTGTAACATGCGTAACATGACAGACGCCATGGAGAAAATGGCCCATGGTGTTGTGCATCCGGTGATTGATACTGAGCTGGAATTCGGAGATCTGGGCCCTGCCCTTGAACGCATGGAAGCCCGTAAAGTGTTTGGCAAAATCATTATGCGGGTCAACGACTAAACGCAGCAAATTCAACCCTATGATTTGAGACAAACGTGGCCAAAAACCGCACGAAATACCCAAAATGGTATGTTTGGATGCGCAATGCTCGCGACTGGACACTTGCGCGCTGGCTGCTGGCATTTCTCTGGTTCGTAAAGCTCCTGCCCGCCAATGGCGCTATCAACGCCACCGCTTGGATTACACGCAAAATTGGAATGTTCCATCCTCGCACAAAGGACGCGAGAGCCAATTTGATTTTGGCTTTCCCGGAAAAGTCTGCAGAAGAGATAGAAACAATTCTTCATGGTATGTGGGAGAATCTTGGACGTACCGCTGCTGAATACGCATTTCTCGACAAGATCTTTGAGATTGACCATGAAAACCAGCAAAACGGCCGATTTGAAATTTCTGGTTCAAAAAACTTTGAGGAATTGCGCGATCATGTAGGACCTGCAATTTGCTTTACGGCGCACACGGGAAACTGGGAAGTTTTGCCAGTTGGGGCCGCAGCCTATGACCTCAATATTACGGCCCTCTTTCGCCCACCTAACAACAGATATTTGGCACGTGAGGTTTTAAAAGCACGCAAAACCAGCATGGGCCACTTGGTTCCGTCAAAAGCCGGCGCCGCCTGGGCTTTGTCAGGCGTGATGGATGAAGGTGGTAAGGTTGGTGTATTGGCCGATCAATATTTTGCACGAGGCCCTGAAGTCACATTCTTCGGACGCCAAACCGCAGCAAATCCCCTACTAGCAAAACTTGCCCGCAACTATGACTGCCCGGTCTATCCCGCCAGAACAGTCCGCCTGCCAAATGGACGCTTTAGAATTGAATTACAGGATAAGCTGGATATTCCTTATGGCGAGAACGGTAAAGTGGATACTAACAAACTGACCCAGCAGATTACGGATATCATGGAAGGCTGGATCCGTGAATATCCAGAGCAATGGCTATGGCTGCATAACCGTTGGCGCGCACCTAAACCGCGCATAAGAAAAGGCCGAAAGCGGGCTTAACGCAATCGGCCTTTGTTTGAAACACTATGAAATAGCTTATTGAGTGACACGCACCTTCATGTTCTTCAAACCGACACGCTGTGTCATGTTGTAAAGAATGCGCGCATTGTCCACATGAAGCCTCACGCAACCAGCTGATGCTGGACGACCAAGACGCTTCGTCTGATTGGTTCCATGAATAGCAAAATTGCCGCTGTAAAAGATAGAATAAGGCATTGGCGCATTATTATATCTGCTCGAGCGATGATGTTTAGACAGGTGTTTCGCGCGCCAAGTACCTCTTGGTGTAACCTTACCTTTACGTGCCGTCGAAACTGGCCATACATATTTCAGTCTGCCATTGCTATAAACACGCATTTTTTGTTCAGAAATATCAACCCGCGCCTCAAGCACAGCGGAATACGCTGGAGTGCCCGCAAGTCCCAATAACATAACTGCTGCTGCCAATAGTGCTCTCATATTCAACTCCCTGTACACCTATAAATTTCAAGCCCCGTTAGGTTGAACATAGCACAAAATCAGTTTTTTGCGATAGTTTTGGTTCGGCGTTCAAAATCAGGGTAAATTTTTTTGCAAGTCTTTCTTCACTTTAAATTAATCTTCGGCTCAAAATGCATATTTGAATTGAATTCAAACTAATCTCGTGAAAGCATTCTTTCATGCATGATTTATCAGACAAACTGTTTAACGAGATTGATCGCAGGCAAGACGACTTGGTTCTTTTAACGCAAGAACTGGTGCGATTTCCTACGATCAATCCACCTGGAGAAGCTTATACACCCTGCGCAGAGTATATTGGCAGACGATTGAAAAAAACAGGATTCACTATTGAATATGTTCGAGGTGAAGGAACACCCGGCGATAGCGACAGATACCCCAGAACGAATGTCATCGGTCGCATCGAAGGCAAACGGCCTGGACCCACGGTTCATTTCAATTCCCACATAGATGTCGTGGATGCAGGCGCCGGATGGACCTTTGACCCCTTCGCCGCAACGATTCACGACGGCAAAATTTATGGTCGCGGAACCTGCGATATGAAAGGCGGACTTTCAACCTCTATCATTGCAGTGGAAGCCTATATTGCTTGTAATCCGGATTTCAGCGGCGCCATTGAAATCTCTGGAACCGTAGACGAAGAGTCAGGTGGTTTTGGCGGGGTCGCCTACCTAGCAAAGAAAGGTTATTTTTCCAAACCACGCGTTGATCACGTCATAATTCCTGAGCCGTTGAACAAAGATCGAATTTGCCTCGGCCATCGCGGCGTTTGGTGGGCAGAGATTGAAACGAAAGGCGAGCAAGCACATGGCTCTATGCCCTTCCTTGGCGATTGCGCTGTTCGTCATATGGGTGCGGTTTTGGAAGAATTGGAACGCGATCTATTCCCTAAACTCGATCTAAAGCGCACAGCCATGCCCGTTGTGCCAGAGGGCGCACGTTCTTCGACCATGAACATAAATGCAATCCATGGCGGACAGACTGACGACTATGACGGTTTGCCAAGCCCAAATGTGCCTGACTCCTGTAAAATGACCATCGATCGCCGATTTTTAATCGAGGAACAACTCGGCGAGGTAAAATCAGAAATCACAGACATCTTGGAGCAGCTAAAAAAGTCTCGCCCAAAATTTGATTACACCATTCGTGATCTGATGGAGGTGTTGCCAGTAATGACCGGGCGCGATGAACCAGTACCTGCTTCAGTTGCTGCGGCCATTTTGCAAGTTATGGGCAAAGAGCCAGAATATGTGGTGTCCCCTGGGACTTACGACCAAAAGCATGTTTCCCGCATTGGTCACCTGAACGATTGCATCGCCTATGGTCCGGGGATATTAGACCTAGCCCATCGCCCTGATGAATATATTGTCATTCAAGATATGATCGAGAGCGCTAAAGTGATGGCGCTATCCATTCACTCGCTCCTGCACCCAAAAGGATGAACCTGCATCTACGGCTTTTGTCAGCTTAGGGTGATCATCATCCAGCGTGTTACCAGCACATATACAGCCAACACCGCGACGGCATAACCGCAATGGAAAGCATTCAAAGTCATTGCAGGAACGTCCTTAGGACCAAAATAGGCTTTTGAAGCAATCGTCGGGACAAGTACCAGCCATAAAAAAGCTACCAAAATTCCAGCTCCGCCAAATGAAGCAAGCAGAAACGGCACTGGAATTGCGAAAATAATCGACCATAAATGCTTTCTCGGATTTCCTGCCACAGCTGTGAACGGAACACCTTTCAGTATATTTGCAACAAATGCTGTTGCGACACAGCCAGCAATACCGCCAAGCAAAATACCAAGCCAAACGCCTAAATCTGTATACATCTCTGGTTCTTTCCATATTTGTTGAAACGGCGACATTCGTTATCTTTGGTAACATATGCGCAATACTTCTGTCTAAAGCAAACACGCAAGTGCTCTAAAGCTACTACAAACATGCGATAATTTATTTCGTATTTGCCAAAGCGCCAACATCATCCTAAGATTTTGACATGAACGACTATCACCGCCTATTGGAGGATTTGCACATGGGAATTTCAGTCAAAAAAACAATACTGACAGGTATGACAGCAGTGTTATTGTCGGCAACCGCGCTTGCTGGACAAGCCTTTGCTGCCAAAGATAGCCTGATCATGGGCGTCGCCCTTGAACCGCCTCATCTTGATCCCACAGCAGGTGCTGCAGCCGCCATTGATGAAATTGTTTATGCCAATATTTTTGAAGGCCTCACACGCATAAACGAGAATGGCGAAGTTCAACCCGCTTTGGCAAAAAGCTGGGAAATTTCTGAAGACGGAAAAACATATACTTTCATGCTCCAAAGCGGCGTGAAATTCCACGATGGCGCTGACTTTACAGCCGAGGATGTGAAATTTTCCCTAGACCGCGCCAGAGCAGAAGACTCTACCAATGCCCAAAAAGGTCTATTCGCAGCCATTGAAGCTGTCGATGTGGTGGATGCAACAACAGTAAAAATTACTCTGAAAAACCCTGCCGGTAATTTCCTGTTCAACATGGGTTGGGGCGATGCTGTTATCGTCGATCCTGCCAGCGCAGATGGCAACAAAGAAAATCCTGTTGGGACCGGACCGTTCAAATTTGCCAATTGGGCAAAAGGCTCGTCTGTAAACGTCGCAAGAAATGATGCATATTGGGGAACACCAGTGGCCCTTGCCAGCGCATCTTTCCGCATTATTCCTGATGCAGCTGCTGCAACCAATGCGCTTCTCGCCGGGGATGTTGATGCATTTGCAAATTTTCCTGCACCTGAATCACTTCCGCAAATCGAAGCTGATCCGCGGTTTGCTGTTGTTCAAGGTTCTACGGAAGGTGAGACTGTTCTTTCCACTAATAACTCCAAAGCGCCTTTCAACGACATCAGAGTTCGCCAAGCCATTGCCCATACGATTGACCGTCAGGCCATTATTGATGGGGCAATGTTTGGCCAAGGTACACCCATCGGCACACATTTTGCGCCGCACCATCCTGCCTATAATGCCGACCTGATTAACACTTATCCGCGCGATCTGGAAAAAGCCAAAGCGCTTTTGGCTGAAGCTGGCTTGGCAGATGGATTCAAAGCCACATTGCAGCTCCCTCCTCCAACTTATGCACGCCGTGGTGGTGAAATTATTGCCTCCCAGTTGCGCGAGATCGGCATTGAATTGGAGATTATTCCAGTTGAATGGAAGCAATGGCTTGAAGGTCCGTTTAAAGGCGATTTCGACTTGACTATCGTCTCCCATACAGAACCAATGGATATCGGCATTTATGCGAACAAAGACTACTATTTCAAATATGACAGCAAGCCGATGCAAGACGTGATTGCCAAGCTCGACGTCACAAGCGGAACCGACGAACGCTATGCACTGATGAAAGAGGCGCAGGCCATTATCACCAATGATGCGGTCAACGGGTTCCTCTTTGAACTTGCTAAAACCGGTGTTTGGAATGCAAAAATCAACGGTCTTTGGAAAAACTCCCCTGTGCAGGCAAACGACCTGACAGGCGTAAGCTGGTCCGAATAACACACTAACGCAATAATAAGGGGAGCACATTGAGTTTGCTCCCGGGTTCTTTCAGGAAAACAATCGCGAAAGTCATGGGATGAGCTGGTTCATAGCTAAACGCCTAGTATCGCTTTTTGTTACTTTGATTTTTGCAACAATCGTTATCTTTGCTGTTCTGGAAATTATTCCAGGAGACCCTGCCCGCTTGATGCTCGGCATCAATGCAACCGAAGACGCGGTATCTGCCCTTCGCGAACAAATGGGACTGAACCAGCCGATTTTCATCCGCTATCTTGATTGGGTTACAGGTCTGCTTTCAGGTGATCTAGGAAAAAGTTTCACCTATTCCTCACAAGTTTCTGAGCTGATCGGCGAACGCATCTGGGTGTCCCTGCCCTTGGCGCTTCTTGCACTGACCCTATCGACAGTTATAGCCATCCCTATTGGGCTTTATGCTGCTGCAAGACGTGGAAGAACAAGCGACACTTCAATCATGGCCGCCACGCAATTTGGTATAGCCATTCCAAATTTCTGGTTCGCGCTATTGCTGGTCTATGTTTTTGCCGTTGCCTTGAGATGGGTTCCTGCAGGCGGATTTCCAGGATGGGAAAATGGCATATGGCCAGCCCTTTACTCATTGTTCCTGCCAGCGATTGCTCTCGCACTTCCCCAAGCGGCGATCTTGTCTCGCGTTGCCCGATCAGCATTGATAGAGGTTTTAGGCGAAGATTTTATTCGAACTGCTAGAGCGAAGGGCCTGACCAAGAGCCAGACCCTTTGGCACCACGCTTTGCGGAATGCTATGATTCCAGTTGTTACGATCATGGGCCTCCAATTCGCGTTCCTTTTGGCTGGTACAATTATAATTGAAAATGTGTTTTATTTACCTGGACTCGGCAGGCTTGTCTTCCAAGCAATCACTCAACATGATCTTCCGGTCGTGCAAGGAACGGTTTTGCTTTTGGTTGCCACGGTCGTTGTCATCAACTTTTTAATTGATCTGCTTTACGCGTGGATTGACCCGCGCTTGCGGAGCACTACGCGATGACCGTTACATCCTCAAATACCAAAGAACAATCTACAATTGCGCGATCCACTTGGCAGCGCGCATTGGCATCTAGATCGTTTGTGATTGGTGTATCCATCACTCTGCTAATTGTTGTCTTGGCTTTACTATCATTCGTTTGGACCCCTTATGATGTTGCGAAGCTGGTCATTACAAACAGGCTAAAAGCGCCATCGACAGAATTCTGGTTTGGCACCGACCATTTCGGGCGCGATATTTTTTCAATGATCATGGTTGGCGCGCGAAATTCGATAGCAGTTGCATTGGTCGCCGTTGCCATTGGAATGTGCATTGGTATTCCGCTGGGCGCTTGGGCCGCAGCAAAAAGGGGATGGATCGATGACGTGCTCATGCGCGCCAATGATCTCGTTTTTGCATTTCCCTCTATTCTTTCTGCGGTCATGATCACAGCCATCTTTGGCCCAGGCGCTATCAATGCGATCATCGCCATTGGTATTTTCAACATACCAGTTTTCGCCCGCTTAACACGCGGCGCGGCTCTTTCACTTTGGAGTCGCGAATATATTCTAGCTGCCCGTGTTTGCGGCAAGTCCCCGGCACGCATCACCGTTGAACATATTCTGCCGAACATCACCAATCTTTTGATTGTTCAAGGTACTATTCAATTCTCGCTCGGCATCTTGGCAGAAGCAGGCCTTTCTTATGTGGGGTTAGGCGCTCAACCACCTCTGCCCAGCTGGGGACGCATGCTCTTTGAAGCACAAACCATGATGGCGATCGGGCCGCATATGGCGATCTTTCCTGGCATCGCGATCATACTCACCGTCCTCGGTTTGAATCTGATGGGTGATGGATTACGCGATGCCTTGGATCCAAAACTGCGCGGTGAAAACTGATGTCAGCTGTCAAACCTGTTTTATCCGTCAAAGATCTTTCTTTGAAAATTCGCGGCAATCTTATCCTTGATGGGGTGAGTTTTGAATTGGAGAAACGCAAGATAACAGGGTTGGTCGGAGAATCTGGTTCCGGAAAATCGCTCACTGCTTTATCCATCATGCAGCTATTACCCAATGGAGCGGCTACGAATGGTTCTATTGCTTTTGACGGCACACAGGTTTTAACCGCCAGTGAAGAAGCCATGTGTGATCTACGCGGCGATGACATTGGAATGGTTTTCCAAGAACCCATGACGGCATTAAATCCGTTAAAGCAAATCGGTGAGCAGGTCGCCGAAGGTATCCGCATTCATGCTGGTGTTGGTCACGAAGAAGCTGAAAAGCGGGCGATTGCGATTTTGAGTCGAGTGGGCTTGCCGCCAGAAAAATATCCTCTTTCCCGCTATCCTCACGAACTTTCAGGCGGGCAACGTCAACGGGTTGTGATTGCCATGGCCTGTGCCATGAAACCCAAATTGCTTATCGCCGATGAGCCAACCACAGCGTTGGATGTAATCGTTCAGGCAAAAATCTTGGATCTGTTAAAAGAGCTGGTATCGGAAAACGATATGGCGCTTCTGCTGATTAGCCACGACCTTGGCGTGGTCGCGGGTCTCGCAGACGATATCGTTATCATGCGCCAAGGCAAAGTGATGGAAGCAGGCCCAGCGATCCAAGTATTGCAACGCCAAGCCCATCCCTACACAGCGCAACTCGCCAAAGCCTCGACCCATATTCCAAAACAAACAAACATTTGGAAAGCACCTGAGCTTTCACAGCCTTTGGTGGAGGTATCAAATCTCATATGCGAATATCCTGGAAATCGCACGTCGCTATTCAAACGCCCTACCCCGTTCAAAGCGGTTGATCGCGTAAGTTGGCAAATGGACAAAGCAGAAATATTAGGTTTAGTCGGAGAATCCGGATGTGGAAAATCCACAATGGCGAGAAGCCTGTTAGGCTTGATTAAACCAGCGGACGGGACCATCGCCTTTGAGGGGAAAGTTATTGGCTCACCCGATGGCATTGCCCGCGCCGACATTGTTCAATTTGTGCAGACCGTCTTCCAAGATCCTTATGGTTCATTCAATCCCCGTCATGTTGCCGAAAGACTGGTAGCTGAACCATTGTTTACCAGAACCGATTTATCAAAATCTGACAAACGCGAATTGGTTCAAGAGGCTTTAAACGATGTTGGCCTGACAAGCGCTGACGGAGACAAATATCCTCATGAGTTTTCTGGCGGGCAAAGGCAACGATTAGCCATCGCAAGGGCCATTGTTAATAGACCAAAACTCATCATCGCCGATGAGCCCGTTTCTGCTTTGGATGTTTCAATCCGAGCTCAGATTTTGGATTTAATCATTGAGTTACGCGAAAAACTTTCAGTCGCGTGGCTCTTTATCAGTCACGATCTCTCAGTTGTGCAAGCCATTTGCGACAATGTAATGATTATGAAAGACGGCAATATTCTGGAAAGCGGGAACACGAAAGCTGTTTATGCAGAGGCTAAAAACCCATATACAAGGGCTCTCATAAAAGCCGCTCCAGATCTGAGCAACGCAATCAGATTGAGATCAAAATCTTAAACGCGCTATCAGTTAGCACTACCATCATTTGATAAATCAGTGATGCCAAGCATTTCAGCCGTTCTGGCAACAAGATTAATCTCAAATTCATGCAATTCACGATCGCTGAGGGAAATTTGCTCCATATGTTGAAGAATTTCCCGGCGCTTTTCGATTGGGAGTTTTCGAACCGTATTGGTAAACGGCGTCAGAGAGGTTTCAGATTTTACCAAATCCAGAACCTTGTCTTCAAACAACAAAAGCTCATCTTCTGTAACGTGGAGGGTCTCGCTCAGAACTTTCCGGAAATGCGCAAGCTCTTCAGTTCGAATGCGTCCATCTACGACAATCACCCGATAATACAGCACAGCAATAGCCGTGCGGGTATCATCCGGTTTGAAATCAATGATCTCATCGTCAGAATTTGAAAGTAGGTCGAGAAAGTTTTTAACAACTGAATACAAAGCGTCGCCCTGCCTCGTGAATTTTGAACACCTTACCGAAAGAGCATAGGTATGCAAATCAGAAAATGAGTTCAAACGCTAAAAAACCGACTATCTCCGGGCAAACAGCCAGTAAATAGTCGGTTTTGAGATGCTTGTATTCAATTTTGAAGGAGCCCCGGTACGCAATACCAAATCCGGAGTGAGGCTTTATCCTTCAACCTCGAGAACCGTTATAGGCAAATATCGTAAACAGGCCGTTAGAATTGAGTTACCTGAACCTTAATTTCGCAGTTTTTTAGAAAAATCTGAAGGAGCAGTAGTTTTCAATTTTAACTAAGCTCAAACATGGCCAAATCAATCGCATTCCGCAGTTGTCAAACCTTCAGCTTCATTATATAAAGAAATCTTTATATCTTCATATAACTGATTGGAAATTCCATGAGTGAAGCACTAGCCCTTTTGTTAGCTGAGAAAAAAGTACTGTTAGCGGATGGTGCTACTGGAACCACGCTGTTCGACATGGGGTTAACGTCAGGAGACTCCCCTGAGTTCTGGAATGATACCAAACCCGAAAACATCGAAGTTTTACATCAAGGCTTTGTAGATGCCGGTTCAGACATTATTTTGACCAACACTTTCGGCGGTACGCGGCATCGGTTAAAATTGCACCACGCCCAGGACCGGGTATTCGAGTTAAATGAAAAAGGCGCACAAATCGCAAGGTGCATAGCAGATGCAGCAGACAGAACGGTTATTGTTGCTGGATCAGTTGGCCCAACGGGTGAATTGCTAATGCCATTGGGACCACTCACGGTGGAAGAAGCTGAAGAGGCATTTTTCGAACAAATGGAAGGTCTTAAATCTGGCGGCGCAGATGTTATCTGGATCGAGACCATGTCATCAGAAGACGAAATCAACGCTGCAGCGGGCGCAGCAAGGCGCATCGGCTTACCCTATGTCGTTACAGCGTCCTTCGACACTGCGGGGAAAACCATGATGGGCCTACCCCCAGCAGGATTAAGCAAAGTATTTAATGTTGATGGGCAAAAACCCGCTGCCATAGGCGCTAATTGTGGTGTTGGCGCTTCCGATCTTTTGTCATCCATTTTAGACATGACCGAAAACGATCCTGAAGCAACCATAGTCGCAAAAGCAAATTGCGGCATTCCAGTCATTCAAGGCGAGAAAGTCGTTTATACTGGTACACCAGAATTGATGTACGAATATACGTGTCTAGCCATGGATGCCGGTGCAAAAATCATCGGCGGTTGTTGCGGAACTTCCTGTGACCATCTCAAATATATGCGCAAAGCCATAGATGAGCATCTTTTGTTAGAAGAAGTAACGCGCCCAACTGTTGATGAGATCGTCGTAAAAATTGGGCCAATGAAAAACGCTACATCTGCTGCAAACGATGCCCAAGCGCCAAGAGAACGCAAAGGTAGACGGCGTAGCTGATTATCTGTTTCAGCTAATGTGAAAAAGCATTCATATGAAACTCAATCTGCTCTTTTGAATAGGCCAAGCCAACAGGGCAAGCGGCTCTCACCCGACAGCCTAAGGTCATGCAATTTGGTGCTTCGTTTGTGACCAAATGTGTTCTGCATGCCTGAACCGCAAAACCTTCATCGGAAAAAGCGTCTACGGGACAAGCGCTTAAGCATGGTTTTTCAGCACAAGCGTCACACGGATGATTCAATTTGTGAGGAAGATCAAGCGCATAACCCTTTCCAAAAATCAGCACTGCTCGGAAAGCCTGCCACAAGCCAAACTCAGGATGAATCAACATGCCCAGCGGCGACGACTGCATGCCTGTTGCTGACTTTGCATAGCGTTGAAAAGGCCAGATCGTTTCGCCAAATGGATAAATGGCATCAACTTTGTACCGCGTTGCGATAACTCCAAGCATTCGCTGCGTCCAACGGTTTAATGGATCGGGCCTACCGTCCAGATATTCCGGGCTTTTGGTAAACACGTCCCACATCAAATGGCGACCATTGTCTGCCCTATTGCCGATCAGCATTGCTTTTCGCCCGGTAAAAGGAGCGTCAGGCATCACAAACCATCCAAACGAAAAAAGCCCCAGTTCGCCAAGAACTGGAGCTAATTCAACTTCTATTGAGGTCAGCGATTTATTCGACATAGGTCTCGCCTTCAATCGCTCAAGAAGACGTCCCTGTCGGCTCTTCAAGCCGCCAGACACTTTTCGTAATTTGGTTCCCGACTTGTTTCCGGCTTAACGCCTCAGAAACCGGGGCACCCTTTCAGGCAAATGCGTCGGGCATTGAATCTTTGCGCTGTTTGATAAAGGCTTTCAAAGCCTCATCAATTCCAGGATCAAGATCAGGAGCCACATAGGCCTCAAGCCAATCACGGGCAGTCTTATTAGCGCGCTGCTCAGAACGAAGGCCACCTTCAACTTCCCATTGTTCGAATGAGTTGTTGTCCGCCACTGTAGAAACATGGAAAGCCGTTTTGAAATTGTCCTGCGTATGCTGGCAACCCAAATAGTGGCCACCAGGGCCCACTTCGCGAATAGCAGACATCGCTTGAGCATTCTCATCAACATTGACACCAGCAGCAAATTTTTGCGCTGCGGCCAATTGATCGCAATCCATCACAAATTTATCGAACGAAGACACTAGCCCGCCTTCCAGCCATCCAGCAGCATGCAGCATAAAGTTTACGCCGCCCATCATTGCTGGCCAAAGCGTGTTAGCGCTTTCATAAGCTGCGGATGCATCCGGCAATTTCGATCCAGTCAAAGAACCACCTGAACGGAATGGCAAGTTATAACGACGGGCAAATTGTGCCGCCCCCATCAAAACTTGCGCTGGCTCAGGCGTTCCAAAAGCAGGCGCGCCAGTTTGCATGGAAATCGAAGTCGCAAATGTGCCGAAAATAACTGGCGAGCCTTTACGGCAAAGCTGAGAGAAGGCAATTGCCGATGTTGCTTCACACAACACTTGTGTCAATGTCCCTGCAACCGTAACAGGGCTCATCGCACCACCAACAATAAACGGTGAAATAATAGAGGCCTGGTTCGCGCGCGCGTAAACTTTCAATGCGCCAAGCATTGTATCGTCCAATACCATCGGTGAGTTACAATTGATCAGGGATACCAGCACACAATTTTTATCGACAAATTCTTCGCCGAAAACCATTTGCGCCATTTTCACAGTGTCTTCAGCGCGCTCTGGTGCTGTTACGGAGCCCATGAACGGTTTGTCTGAATAACGGATATGCGAATAAACCATATCCAGATGGCGCTTGTTCACCGCAACATCCGTCGGCTCGCAAACCGTGCCACCCGAATGATGCATAGCAGGAGCCATATAGGCCAATTTCACGAAATTACGGAAATCTTCCATGGTGCCATAGCGGCGATTGCCATCAAGATCATGCACAAATGGCGGACCATAAACCGGTGCAAACACAGTATTCTTACCGCCAATTTCAACATTTCTCGCCGGGTTGCGCGCATGTTGGGTAAATTGTGATGGGGCGGTTTTCATCAATTCGCGGCAAAGACCTTTTGGAAAGTGAACCCGCTCGCCTTTAACGTCCGCTCCTGCATCACGCCACATCTGAAGCGCTTCTGCATCGTCGCGATACTCAATGCCCACTTCTTCCATCAAGATATCAGCATTATGCTCGATCGTTTCGATCGCATCGGCAGAAAGAATGTCCACAGGGTCAAGCTGACGGTGAATGTAAGGCAAGCTTACGAGATGAACGCCGGCTCTTGACGCACGTCGTGCTGCACCGCCACCACCACGGGCTCTGCGCCCTGCGCCTGCTGGCTCAGCATTCATTTCTGGTTCTTCGCTCATTTCAAAACCCTTCATACGCATTTTGGCACTAGCTGCCGTGATCCCAGATATATAAGTTTGATGATAGGCAAGCGCCCACCGTTTTCAGGCCTCAAAACGGCGAAGCCTGACGCAATTCTTGCAGTTCACTTATACCCGTTATACCAATTCAGTTTCTCAAAACCGACAAATATTTGTCCAATGTTCAAATTTCATATTATCGCCCGGATATTTACCCTTTCTGAATATAATTTGGTTAGTCGCAATCTTCTCGCCATAAGTCGCGAAACAAACAGTTATAGAGGGGCATTAACCTGATATATAAGAACGGGTTTGATTTGCTCAGGCGTTTTGCCTATGGGTTATGACACCACCTTGATTTAATACCGTCTATTTTAAAGGACCATGCGAATGTCAGATGATGAAATCATCCTCTCCGAATTGAGTGACGAAGATCTAGTGCTTCAAATGCATGACGATCTCTATGATGGTCTGAAAGAAGAAATTGAAGAAGGCGTTAACATCCTTCTGTCCCGCAACTGGACACCTTACAACGTGCTGACCAAAGCACTGGTTGAAGGCATGCGCATCGTTGGGATCGATTTTCGCGATGGTATTCTATTCGTTCCAGAAGTGTTGCTGGCTGCCAATGCGATGAAAGCTGGCATGTTTATCCTTCGCCCGCTCCTTATTGAGACTGGGGCGCCAAAGCTTGGATCAATGGTTATCGGAACCGTTAAAGGCGATATTCACGATATCGGCAAGAACCTTGTCGGCATGATGATGGAAGGCGCTGGCTTTGATGTGTTTGATCTTGGCATCAATACAGATGCAGATGAATATCTCGCTGCCCTTGAAGAACATAAACCTGATATCCTTGGCATGTCCGCCCTCCTGACAACAACCATGCCTTACATGAAAGTTGTGATTGATACGATGGTCGCAAAGGGCATCCGTGACGACTACACCATTCTTGTTGGCGGTGCGCCGCTTAACGAAGAATTTGGTAAAGCCATTGGCGCTGATGCCTATTGTCGTGATGCCGCCGTGGCCGTTGAAACAGCAAAATCTTACATGGCGCGTAAACACAACCAGATGTAATTCGATTTGGGCACTGTGCTTAATATGAACTGACACCACACCAAAAGGCACTTTGATTTTTCAGAGTGCCTTTTTTGTATCAGCAGTTTGATTTGTAAAATCAGTATTTTGGTGAAATAGTCTGAATCGAAAAGCTAATTTTTTGAAACAACCTTGAGGCAAAATTGTGCCTGATAACACGGCGGTAATAAGCAAAACTACTGAGGAACTGGAGACACCTCCTTTAGAAAAGGTGCGCGTCATTGCCTGCGGTATGATTGCTCGTGAAGTGCTGGCGGTAAACGAACAATTAGGCCGCAACCATATCGATTTGAAATGCCTTCCTGCCGATTTTCACCATCATCCTGAAAAGATTGCTCCGGCCATGGATATTGCCATTGAAGAGGCTAAGGCCGAAGGCTTCACGCAGATTTTTGCAGGTTATGCAGATTGCGGTACGGGCGGCGAACTAGACAAAGTATGCAAAAAACACGGTATTGAGCGCATTGCTGGGCCTCATTGTTTTTCATTTTATTTGGGTAATGACGCATTCGCCACAGAAGGTGATGATCACATGACCACCTTCTTCATCACGGATTTTCTAGCCCGCCATTTTGAGACATTCATGGTCAAGCCTTTGGGACTTGATCGCCATCCTGAACTCAAAGAAATGTATTTTTCTAATTATACCAAAGCGCTTTATCTGGCCCAGACCAATGATCCTGTGCTGGATAAAAATGCGGAAGCCGCAGCTGATTTTCTTGGCTTGGCTTATGAGCGTCGCTATACGGGCTTTGGCGATTTGACGCCTGCATTGGCGGAACTTTGAACATGAAGTCGTTCGACTATTATTACGAAGATATGACCATTGGTCGTAAAATCGATATTGGTACTTATGACGTGAGCAAAGAAGAGATCATCCACTTTGCTTCTCAATTTGACCCCGCCCCGTTTCACCTTGATGAAGAAATCGGCAAAGCCTCAATGTTGGGCGGTTTGTCTGCTTCCGGCTGGCACGTCTGCTCGATGGCCATGCGCATGCTGTGTGACAGTTATTTGTTGCGTGCCGCCAGTGAGGGTTCACCAGGGATGGAAGAATGCAAGTGGATGGCGCCTGTATTAGCTGGTGATACGCTTTCAGGGCATTTGATTGTGGAAAGCGCCAGGCTCTCCGCTTCAAGGCCCAATCTTGGCCTGGTCAATTTCCGCTGTAATCTCTTCAATCAAAATGGAAAACAGGTCATGACCTATACCAATTTGGGTATGATGCGCTTGAGGCAAGCGGCATGAGTGAGCAATTGGCGCAATCAAACGACAATCCCGATAACCTTCCCCACTCCATGATCCCCGGTTGGAAAGTTGAAATCGGTAGCCACACTTTCACCTCGGAAGAAATAATCACTTTTGCAAAAGCCTATGATCCGCAACCCTTTCACGTGGATGCGGAGGCGGCTAAGAACAGTCTATTCGGCGGATTATGCGCTTCCGGCTGGCATACTGCTTCCATCTGGATGCGAAAGCAGCGTGATTTCGTCAAGGAAACCATGAGCGAACGTGCCGCACAAGGCCTTCCCATCCCCGAATTTGGCCCCTCTCCCGGCTTTGACAATCTCAAATGGTTACGCCCGGTTTTCGCTGGGGACACCGTAACTTACGCTAATGAAATTCTGACTTGCCGAACCAGCAAGAGCAAACCGGGATGGTATGTCATGACGGCGCGCCAATCAGGTAAAAATCAGCACGGAAAGCCCGTTATTTCTTTTGAAAGCATGGTGCTTTTGAAATATCCGGCGTGATCTGACACATCTACGATTAGCAGAGTCGTTTTTGTCTTTTTGTGCGTCGTAGGCGGCGCAGCAATAGCCCTTGAATTACAACATTGTCCCGACAACTTGAAAGGTCGCTTATGGCACAGTTACAGATCGTATATTGGAGAGATATTCCAGCTTCCCTAATCGTGAAAGCTGGCCGTCGTAATATTGCCAAGCGAGAGCTGCCTTTGCGGTTCATCGAGGCAATCGATATGTGTGCGATGCGTTCTGGAGCCGCAGAATCAGAAGATTACCTTGCCCAATGGCGGAAGTCTGAACCTGTTGAGGTCAGCGACGATCTTGAAGCGGAAGCTGAAAAAGCGGCAATCGCTTTAGACACAGAATATACCAAAGAGCGCTTGATCGCCCTGATTAAATCTGAAGGCAACGAGGCTTAATACCGCCTGTTTAAACTTGGTTGGAGAAACCCGCCAGTACGGAGATCTGAAATGACACATATTCCTTCATCGATTGAAATTTCGCCGAAACAGGCCGTCGAAAGCGAAGATCTTCCTGGCCTATTTCCTAAAGGTTCGCGCGTTTACATCACGGATGTGGGAACAGATACCGCAGAAACCCTGACCGCTGGCGCAAAACGCGTTACGGATCTCGGCTATACAGCAGTGCCTCACTTTGCATCCCGGCGTTTGACAACCAAATCTGCCTTGGAGCATCGCATACAGATGATGACATCTGAAGCAGGTGTAAAAGATGTGCTGGTTATCGGCGGCGGCCTTGAAAAAGAAGCTGGTGAATTTTCATCGACGATGGAAGTCTTGGAAACAGGTTTCTTCGACAAATACGGCATCACCCATATGGGCGTCGCAGGCCATCCAGAAGGCTCACCAGATTTTTCAGACGAAGTTGCCCTTGAAGCTTTGCGCTTGAAGAAGGCCTTTTCCGAGCGCAGCGACATCAATATGCGCATTGTCACGCAGTTCGGTTTCGATTCAGCCAAATTCATCAAATGGGCGGAAGGCATCAAAGCGTCAGGCGTTGATTTGCCAATCCATTTGGGCGTTGCGGGGCCTGCCAAAATCACCACTTTGTTGAAATTCGCTGCCATGTGCGGCGTTGGCAATTCTTTATCATTCCTCAAGAAGCGCGCTGGAGCCATTTTAACCATGGCAGCAGGCTTTGACCCGGACGAGATCGTATTGCCTATCGAAAAGCATTGGCAGACAGCTGGTGGCCGCAGCCCAATCGCACAAATTCATGTTTTCCCGTTCGGCGGGATCAAGAAATCCTCAGAATGGCTTGTAAACCGCGGAACATGGGATATAAAGATATCCTTATATACTGATGCAGCTAATCAGCGAGCCTAACTTGTAAACACCAATACCTATCGGAAACCAATTCATGACACACACACTCGTAGCCTCCCAGACCAAAGAAGTTATCATCGGCTTCGATCAACCTTTTTGCGTTATCGGCGAGCGTATCAATCCGACAGGTCGTAAAATTTTGAACGAAGAGCTGGAGCGTGATGATTTCTCACGCGTTGAAGCGGATGCTATTGCTCAGGTCGAAGCTGGCGCAACAGTGCTCGACATCAATTCCGGCGCTGTATTCTCTGGCAAAATGGCAGATGATTCGCGCTATGCGGACAACAACTATGTTGAGCCTATCTTGATGCCAAGATTGATTGAAACCGTTCAGGCTGTAACCGACTGCCCTCTTTGCATCGACTCGTCCGTTCCTGGCGCATTGGAAGCAGGCTTGAAAGCAGCCAAGGGTCGTCCACTTGTGAATTCTGTAACAGGTGAAGAAGAGCGCCTGGAAAAAGTTTTACCGCTGATCAAAAAATATAATGTTGCCGTGGTTGCAATTTCAAACGACGACACCGGTATTTCAGAAGATCCTGATGTGCGCTTTGCTGTTGCTAAAAAAATCGTAGAGCGCGCGGCCGACTTTGGCATCCCAGCACATGACATCGTTGTTGACCCATTGGTGATGCCAATTGGCGCGATGGCAACTGCCGGCCACCAGGTGTTTAGGCTCGTGCGCCGATTACGCGAAGAGCTAGGCGTTAACACTACCTGCGGCGCTTCTAACATTTCTTTTGGCCTGCCAAACCGTCATGGCATCAACAATGCCTTTTTGCCGATGGCTTATGCAGCGGGAATGACCAGCGCAATCATGAACCCGGTTGGTCTTCCCGTCGGTAAAACTAAAATTGCAGAAAAACGCGCAGCCGTGGAAGCTGCTGGCATCATTGTTCCATCTGATATGGACGATGAGACATTCGTGAAATTGTTCGGACTTGGCTCAACAAAGCCCCGCGCAGGCAAGGAAATGGAAGCCATTCGCGCTGCAAACTTCCTGCTTAATCAGGATGATGGCGGCGCTGCCTGGATTGCATTTAACCGTGATCCTGATGCTGCCCTTGGCGGCGCCCGTGGTCGCCGTGCGGCTGGCGGACGCACACAACGCGCAAGGGGATAATGTATAGCATCCCCATGAACATTCCCTTTGATTCAAGTAAAGCCGATCACGTCAAGGCGTTATCAGATTTTGTTGCATTAATTGCACGCGCAACTTTTTGCTGGGCACTTGCAATTGGTGTTGGTGATGCAATTAGAAGTTCCAGTTTAGAGCCCGAAAAAGTAGTGGTTCTTTTGTTAGTTGCCTTGGTATTCGGATTTCTCGGGGTGGCAATAATGGCCTCTATTTTCTCTTTATGTCAGATATATACATCTTACGTGTTTGAAATAACTGGAAAACCAATCTGGCTAGTATTGATTGGTTTCCTTTTGTCATCGTTGATCTATGGATCAATTTGGGCCGGAGCATCCATAATAATATTAGTAACTAAGACAAATCTTGGATCAATAATTACATCATGACAGAAAATCCCCTCGTCCTATTCATGCCATCTGGCAAACGCGGCCGTTTTCCAAAAGGAACACCTGTAATTGATGCAGCGCGGGAATTAGGCGTTTACGTTGAATCAGTGTGTGGCGGTCGGGGCATATGCGGACGTTGTCAATGTGAAGTGCAGGAAGGAAAATTCGCCAAACACGGCATCACCTCTTCCAATGATCATATCTCCGTACTTGGTCCAAAAGAGATACGCTACGCAGAAAAACGCGATCTGAAAGCTGGACGCCGCCTCTCCTGCTCTGCCTATGTGCAGGGTGATCTGGTTATCGATATCCCACAAGATTTGCAGGTAAACGCCCAAGTGGTGCGCAAAGCAGATGATGGCCGCATCATTGAACGGAACCCTGCTGTGCACTTATGTTATGTCGAGGTTGAAGAACCAGACATGCATAAGCCTCTAGGCGATCTTGATCGCATCATGGCCCAACTGGAAACAGAATGGGGCTATACAGACCTGATGATCGATCAGCATTTGCTGCCACAGGTCCAAAAAATTCTGCGCGCAGGCGAATGGAAAGTTACTGCGGCCATTCACCAGGACATGGATTCTTCGCGTCCTTCATTAATTGCGCTTTATCCTGGCTTCCACAACGAAGCATACGGCATCGCCTGCGATATCGGCTCTACAACCATTGCTCTGCATTTGGTCTCGCTCCTATCCGGCTCAACCATCGCATCCTCCGGCACATCTAATCCGCAAATCAGGTTCGGCGAAGATCTGATGAGCCGTGTATCTTATGTGATGATGAACCCTGAGGGCCGCGAAGGCATGACGACTGCCGTTCGCACCGCCATCAATAACCTCATTCAAAATGTCTGCACCGAGGCCAATGTCGATACACAAAATATTCTGGATTTGGTGTTTGTGGGCAATCCAATCATGCACCACCTTTTCCTCGGCATTGATCCGACAGAACTGGGCGGCGCACCCTTTGCTCTAGCTGTTTCTGGTGCGGTGCATTCATGGGCTTCTGATCAAGAAATTTTTGTGAACAAAGGCGCGCGTATTTACATGCTGCCCTGTATCGCTGGCCATGTCGGCGCTGATGCCGCAGCCGTAACCCTTTGCGAAGGCCCTCACCGTCAAGACAAACAAATGCTGGTCGTGGATGTGGGAACCAATGCGGAGATCGTACTTGGCAACCGCCACAGAACAGTCGCAGCCTCGTCCCCAACAGGTCCCGCTTTTGAAGGCGCCGAAATATCCTGCGGCCAACGCGCTGCACCGGGTGCTATCGAGCGCGTTCGCATCGACCCGGAGACCCTTGAACCCAAAGTTCGAGTAATTGGCTCAACCCTTTGGTCGGATGAACCAGGCTTTGCCAATTCCACATCAACAATTGGCGTAACCGGCGTTTGCGGATCTGCCATCATCGAAGTTGTCGCTGAAATGTTTCTTTCAGGCATTATTTCTGAAGACGGCGTAATCGATGGCAAGCTTGCAGAAAAATCTGACCGCATCGTACAAGAGGGACGAACTTTCTCTTATGTTTTATGGCGCGGGCAGCAGGAAATGCTTATTCGCCAAACTGATGTGCGCGCGATCCAGCTTGCCAAAGCAGCGCTTTATGCGGGTATTAAATTGTTGATGGATAAACAAGGCATTACTGAAGTCGACACCATCAGCTTTGCTGGCGCGTTCGGCACCTTCATCGATCCCAAATACGCCATGGTGCTTGGCTTGATCCCTGACTGCGACTTGGAACATGTAAAGGCCGTTGGTAATGCTGCGGGCTATGGCGCAAAAATGGCCTTGTTAAACAAAGGCTATCGGCGCGAAATCGAAGATACCGTTACCAAAATCGAGAAAATTGAAACGGCCCTTGAGCCAGATTTTCAACGTCATTTTGTCAACGCGATGGCGATGCCGAACAAGCTTGAGCCGTTCCCCAAACTAGCCAAACAGGTAAAACTGCCAAAACGCCAATTGATGGCTGACGGCGCGATAGACGATGGATCTCCTCGCCGCAGAGGTGGTCGGGCAAGACGATAGAATTCCTTTTGGCTAAATTCACATCCTCTTCTAATTGTGAGATACTTCTAATGTGTCCCGCCATAGGAAACGCTGTTCTTAAGATAACTTGCCAGAAAATCTACTGCGTTTGTGCTGCCTTCACGTTGAACCAGTCCCAGTGCATAAGTAGGAAGTGCCTGTAATTTCATCAGCTCTGGCACGGGTTCCAAGGTGTCGCCAAGTTGAGAAACTGGCAGTGGACCAACACATAGGTCTGCCTCAATCGCATTTTTCCGGGCAGTAATATTTTCAGTATGTAGTACAATTTGATAGTCGATTTCCGCTCTATCAAGAATGCCTTTGGTTTTTGCATACCAACCCCAACCTTCGTCCCAAAGTGTCAAAGGTATGGGGCTTTTATTGGCTGAAACGCCCCCTTTGCGGGCGGCCCAAACTTCAGCCTCGCGATAGAATATTTCAGCTTTTTCAATTCCAGGAATGGTCTCCACATAGGTTACAATTGCTAGGTCCGTATCTCCGCGCTGAACTTCTTTCAATAATGAAGGCGTATGCCCCACTTTGATTGATACAGATACATCTGGATATTGGTCAGAAAATTCGCGCAACACGGACATTGGAAAACGCTCGATCACATCATCGGGCACACCCAGAAGCACCTGCCCAATGACAGGTTCTGTCCGAAACGTGTTTCGCATTTCCATTTCTTTAGCGAGAAGCTGGCGCGCATATGCCATGAGCCTTTCACCATCGCGCGTTAAACTGGTTTCCCGCGCATTTCTGGTTAGCAGGTCTTTTCCAAGCACCGCTTCAAGTCGCTTGATTTGCATGGATACCGCAGACGGGCTTCTGCCAATTTTTTCTGATGCGGCCAGAAAACTGCCTGATTGGGCAACCGCCAAGAAGGATTTCAACAATGCCAAATCTACAGGATCATGACTCATATTTATTGATCTAATGCTTCATATAAACTCGTTTGATTGAATCATGTTTATCCGCTTTTATAGGTTTATTCAATCTTGAAACCATAATAGCCGAAAGGAAAACATCATGGCGGATCACGCAAGCAGCAACTCAAACTTCTTCTCTTGGTGGAAATCAGCGCAAAGATAAAAGCCAGCCTTTCCATGAAACAAACTCTTATCGCAAGTTTTGTTGGTATGGTTTTGGAAAAAGGCAATCGCAAACAACTCAAAGCCTTGCTCAACGCAACGCCGGAGCATCTTTTCGACATCGGAATAGATCGCAATGACTTGCAGCACGCTCTTAGATTACCGCTGGACCAATCAGCAGCCGACTGGCTAAAAAAGAATGCTGCGAGATTGAAACCGCAAAATGATTTGGTCGAATAATCTGTCGCTAATTTGATAGAGTTTTGCTTGGAACTCTGTCAGATTTGACGAAACAGATCAGGAAAAAGCATGACCAAAACCACCGTTTCTCTCGACCAAATCGAACAAACCGCCACCAAAGCGCTCATCAAACATGGTGCGTCTGATTGGATCGCTGCCTCAGTCGCCCGCGCTGTGCGCAAAGCGGAAGCAACGGGAAATTTGATCTGCGGCCTTTATTATCTCGAGAGTTATTGCATTCAGCTTGATTCTGGACGCGTAATTGGAACCGTTGAACCAGTCGTTTCAAAGCCCCGCCCTGCTTCAGTGATCGTTGATGCAAAGCTCGGCTTTGCTCAATCTGCTTTTGAACGTGGGCTTTCTTTAGCCCTTGAAACAGTTCGCGAAACGGGAACGGCATCGCTGGCAATTGCCCACTCTCATACCTGCACATCGCTTGGCTATTTTACCGAGCAATTTGCTGAACAAGGCATTGTCGCAATCGGCTTTACCAATGCATCAGCGGTTGTCTCTCCACCTGGCGGCAATAAAGCAGTGCTCGGCACAAATCCAATTGCTATGGCGATACCGGCTAAAGAAGGCGGCGTTGCCTTCCAATTCGATCAGTCAACCAGCGCAGTCGCCCTCGGCAAAATTACCATGGCAAAAGAGGCTGGTACAAAGATTCCCCTTGGCTGGGCTGTGGATGCGGCAGGTGAACCCACAACAGATCCCGCTGAAGCCCTAAAAGGCTCATTGGTTTCAACAGGTGGCTATAAAGGCTATGGCTTCGGATTAATGGCTGAAGTGCTTGCCGCCGCCATCACTGGATCTGTTAATTCGCTCGACGTTAAAGGCATCAAATTGAAGGACGGACCACCCCATGATCTTGGTCAGTTTTATCTGCTGATTGATCCTCGCACCCATTCCGGTGATGCTTTCTGGGACAGAATTGACCGGCTATCAGATGCAGTGAACGCTCAGGAAGGCGCTCGTCTGCCCGGGGCGAACCGCATTTTGCCATCTGAAGTATCGATCAGCGCAGACCTTTGGGAAAATGTTCAAAAGCTTGCTAACTGATTTGGCTAAAGGTTATTTGCGGTTAGCAAAACTCGCCCGCAAGTGGTCAATGGCAGCTTGCGCCGGACTGCTCAACTCGTTCGCAAAAATCAAACCAAGCGAATATTCCGGCAATTCTGGAAATTCGTTCTTCCCCACCTGTATGATCTGATCATTAAGAGATGAAATAGGAATCGGAGCAATAGCAAGATCAGCTAAAATAGCTGCTTTTTGTCCTGATATATTCGCGCTTTGAAAAGCAACGCGATAAGGTATCTTCCCATTCTCCAGACCATTGATGCCTGCATTGCGCCAAACACAACCCTCTTCCCAAACAGAAATCGGCAATGGTGTTTGTTCACTCGCTATACCGCCTTTGAGGCCTGCCCAAACAAGACGCTCACGAATAAGCACTTCTGCATTCTCGTCACCCTCAAAACCAGCGTCACAGGTAATCATCGCAATATCGAGAACTTTATCCTTTACCTTCTGCATCAATTTGGCTGAATTATCGACAACAACATCTACAGTCACACATGGATGGCTAGCTGCAAATCTTCTCAACATTTCTGGCAACAAGCGCTCCGCCGCATCATCTGGCGCCCCCATACGCACAACACCTGCAACATCCGGTGTAATGAATTTTGCAACAATTTCGCGGTTCATTGCCAATACGCGCCTTGCATGAACCAGCAATTGCTCGCCATCGGCAGTCAATGCCACTGAACGGCTGTCACGCTTGAATATGCTGCGCCCTAGTAGCTCTTCAAGCCGCTTCACCTGCATGGAAACTGCAGAAGGCGTTCTAAATACCACCTCAGCAGCAGCCGAAAAATTACCCGTTTCGGCAATTGCAACCAGTGTCTGAAGCAGTTCAAGGTCTAAAAGAGGTAGCTTAATGCGTTGATTTTGTTGGTTCATTTCTTATCTCTCAAAATTAATGATAGATACTATAAAATCTATTCGTTTGATTGAAGCATTAAATTCACCGATTGTCCAGTGGTCAGAGAAAACGCGGTGTCATCCGCCCAAAAAGGAAAAAGACCATGTTTGTAGAAGATAAATTCGCCGGCGCGTTGCCTGTTCATCCCATTGCCCGCCACCAAGCCATAAAACAAACATGCGAGCAGATCGGCGCTGCCTTGCCCAAAGCGTTTCCGATTAAAGTTTGGAACAATTTCAAAACCAGTCTCCGCCAATGGCGTCAGCGTCGGATCGATCGCCAAGCCTTTCAGCATATGGTGACACTAGACGATCCGATCCTTCGTGATATCGGCGTGACAAAGGCTGATGTGGTCTGGGCCAGCAGATTGCCGCTCTCTTTAAATGCAGCCCTTGAGCTTGAAAAAATAGCAAGACAAAACAAGCGGACACATTGAATGAAGACTAAAAACCTGCCTGAAGCATCTCCCCTTCAGGCGAGTTTAATTCTTTCAAATGAATTTACAAAATTCAAACGACTGCTATCGTCTTCCCATGCAAAAACCAAAGAACAAACCCAAGGCCTTTATATTCGATGTCTTCGGCACATTGGTCGATTGGCGGACAGGCGTTGCAACAGTTGCCCAAAAAGCGTTCAAAGAAAAGTCTATCACATATGACCCTTTCAAGTTCGCGGAGCTTTGGCGTGACGAATACAAACCGGCAATGGAGCGTATCCGTTCAGGCAAACGCGGATATATTTCCTTGGACATTTTGCATCGCGAGAACCTTGAACGCGTACTAGAGAAAACCGGTTTATCAAACCATTTCACTTCGACAGAACGCGACACACTCAATCATGCCTGGGAGCAGTTGCCTCCCTGGTCAGATGTCCCCGACAATCTCTCAAAGCTTCGCAAACATGGTTTCATTGCCCCCTGTTCTAATGGCTCAATTGCTTTGATGATGCGGCTGGCAAGGTTCGCCAATTTACCCTGGGATGCCATTCTTGGCGCTGAGATTGCAAAAAACTACAAACCTGAACTTCAAGTATATAAGGCAGCTTGTCAGGCGTTGGGACTTTCTCCAGAGGACGTCATGATGGTTGCGGCCCACAATGATGACCTTTTCGCGGCGCGTGAAGCAGGTCTACAAACAGGCTTTTTTCCGCGCAAAACAGAGCACGGCCCCAATCAGACAATTGATTTGGAGGCTGAAAGTGACTGGGAATTCTGTGGCAAAGACATGCATTCACTGCTGACGTTTTTGGAACAATATTAGCCGCCACAGGATGCGTCACTTCTGCACACCAAATCGCAAAATTAACCATGGTTTATTCATAATTCAGGGCGTATATGCGCATTCAGAGCCGCCCCAATGAATTCAGTTTTGGGAAGCCCGCTAGGTCGTTATTGAAGTATGTAACGTGAAATCGGTGCTTAATCCTGCTTATGCAAGCAAGGCGACTCCGTGTAACCAGAAAACGCATGGAGTATAACAAAATGAAAAAATTCTTCTCTTTCCGCCGTAATAAATCCACTAGCAAAGACTTTGTTTCTGATCGTGCTCGCATGTCACGCACAATGCCAGGTGAAGTCGGTGCGATGGCATCTCTTCGTTTAGGCGGCATGTCTCTTTAAGCCTTCGGGCGAATACTACCGCTATTTAAAATCGGAAAACCCGCCTTCTTTGGCGGGTTTTTCGTATGCGTCGCAAATATTCATTTGCGACAACTTCGATACAAGAATATGGTCATTTGTGGGAAATGGAAGATTCCATTCCCGTTGGGAGCTTTTGAATGAACGTTGCCATTGCTAGCGAAATGGACCGACCAGTTGCGAAAAAACCGATTGTAACAAAATCGATCGTTTTTTACCTTGTACCTAATTTTTCCATGATCGCCTTTACGACCGCGATCGAACCTCTACGATTGGCAAATCGGATGCTCGGGGAGGAAATGTACTCCTGGCGCTTGGCCTCAATGGATGGCAATCCCGTTTCTGCATCAAATGGCGTAAAGGTAGCGGTAGATACAAATCTCGACCAAGAACGGCACAGTCTCTCAAGTTCACGTCGCCCAACCATTATGTTTGCCTGCTCAGGCATTGACGTGGAAAAGGCAGAAAACAAGTCGTTATTCGCCTATTTCCGCGAATGCAAAAACTCTGGCGTCACCGTAGGCGGCCTATGTACTGCAGCCCATCTGTTAGCTGCCGCAGGCCTTTTGAAAGGCAAACGCTGTGCAATTCACTGGGAAAATCTCCCTGGCTTTCAAGAAAAGTTCCCAACGGCAGAGGTCTATGCAGACCTTTACGAAATGGATGGAAATATCTGGACTTGCGCAGGCGGAACAGCGGCCTTGGACATGATGCTTTCCTTGATTGGCCGCGACAACGATGAAGACCTCGTAAACCGCGTTTGCGAACAGGCATTAACCGACCGGGTGCGCAATCCACATGACCGCCAGCGCCTACCTTTGCGCGCTCGTCTTGGGGTTCAAAACTCAAAAGTCATTTCCATCATCGAATTTATGGAAGCCAATATTTCTGAGCCGCTTTCCCTTGTTGAAATCGCGGATTATGTGGGCCTGTCTAGACGTCAGATTGAACGACTGTTCCAAAGTCAGATGGGACGCTCCCCTGCCCGCTATTATCTGGAAGTTCGTCTTGATCGTGCGCGCCATCTGCTTCGCCAATCCACGATACCGGTAGTTGATGTGGCTATTGCATGCGGTTTCGTTTCAGCGTCACATTTTTCAAAATGCTACCGCGAAATGTATGGCAAATCACCATTGCAAGAGCGCCAATAAAAAACAGATAACCAGCTACTGGCTTGGTTTAGCGTTTGTGAACGACAAGCAGGTTCTGAACTGGCGTCAATCCCGTAACGTCCAGCTGAGAATTGTCTCGAACTTGTAACTGGGTCGAGCCACCGCCATCCATGGCAATAGCGCGGTCACAATCATAAAACCCGCCCCATTTTGGGCTACGTAATATCCAACCGGCTTCATAGAGCGTAAGCCCACCGCCGGAGACCACGACCAACAATATATCACCATCCCCAAGGATACACACAAGACTGCGCCTTGCTAGTTCCGTGCCATTTGTATTCATTGCCCATAATCCGCCTGCCTCGATCAAGACAGGCTTGGTTTGAACAGCATCTCCAATCCCAGCAGGCGACCCATTTGAAGAAGGAATGATGTCAGGATTCCCCTCTTTCCCGATCGCCAGATAACCGCCAACATTACTCCATGGGGTGGAGTGAGAAACGCCATCATCAATCAGTTGCCCTACGGGATAAAGCGATCCATCATTTTTCTGACCGAAAAACCCACCATTGATGGCAATATGACCACTCGTTCTTTCCAAAACAGAGCTGGCGCGCTCCCCCGTGGGTGAGGATTGCTGTTCTATAGAAAACCTGAATTTATCAGCGGACATTTTTAGCGCGGTCAGTCGTGTACCAAGCGCCGTATAGGCCTGATGTAGCATAAGCCCGTCATCAAGCTGCTCCCATTGAGCAAACTTAAGCGTTGAGATGACTTCGGCTGCCCTTGGTGGAGGGGTACTAATGTCACTGGCAATCGCGGGATCATTGCGCTGAAATAAAACAAGGCAAACGACTAACAAACACAAAGGCACGGCGAGCAAGTTCCGCACGTTATTAAAATAGTTCTTTGTTGGCATCAAACCTAACCAATCTTTTTGCTCCCCCATCGAACAAACTACAGCCCAGTAGCCTTGGCATCAAGAACGAATATTTACCCCAACGTAATGGCAAAACTAAGGAGAAAAGCAATAAAATCCGATACTTACAAAAAGGGCAGCCAATCAGCTGCCCTTTGAAATACGTATTGAAACCTAGCTTCGTGGGTTCAAGTTCTGCGGATCGTAAAGCGGTTTGTAACCAACGCTTTCCAAACGCACCGGATAGTTTTTGCCAAAATACTCAATCTCAAACATCGCGCCCTCTTCCGCCAAAGCTGAGGGAATATAAGCAAGCATGATGTTTTTGCCTATGGTTGGACCAAATGCCAAACTGGTCGTAAACGAGCGTCGACCCAAACTGTCGATCAGCGTCTCACCTGTTTTCGGGTCCATGATCGGAGATGTCCCAACCGGGTAGCGGGCAACACCATCATAATCCACGTTCTCGGTCATTACCAAGGTACAAAGATATGCAGCTTGTTTTTCTAAAGCACGGTGCTCGAGATAAGCAGCCTTTCCATGGAAATCAGCTTCTTTTACCTTCGGGCGGGCCAAGTCAGCCTCAAGCAAATTATACTCTGTTAGTAGGTCAGCGTTTTGAAGACGCAGGCTTTTTTCCATACGACGCGTATTTGCATAGGTCTCAACACCAAATGGCATCACGCCCTCAGCACGAACAGCATCCCAAACAGCCAAAGCATCCTCATATTTCATATGAAGCTCCCAGCCTTGTTCACCCACATATGAGATACGGAATGCAGTGACGTCCTTATCTGCAATCTTGATCTGTTTGATGGCTGCAAACGGGAAGTTTTCCTGACTAAGCCCCTCAGGATTTTCAACCACTTTCTGCAAAGTCACCCGCGCATTTGGTCCCCAAACGCCGATGGTAACGTATTTGTTTGACACGTCTTCAATCACAACATCAAAGCCGTGATCTTCCGCCATACGCTCCATATACACGCGGTCGCGATTGCCCGCATCTGCGCCATCTACAAAACGGAACCGATCAGCCAGACGGAAAACAGTAAAGTCAGCGCGCACCATGCCCTGATTGTCAAGGAAGTGGGTATAGATACCTTTGCCAATCATATTCTCGCCACCGACTTTAGCAACGCAGAGATATTCCATAAACGCTTCATGGTCAGGACCAGAGATATCCACCATGGCAAAATGTGATAGATTCACCATGCCGACATTTTCGCTCATTTCCAGATGCTCAGCATTCGAGACCCGCCAGAAATGGCGATTATCCCATTCTGCCGCGCGAACAGGCACACGGTCTCCGAACTTCTCCAACAAATGTTCGTTGGAAGCATATCCGTGGGCGCGTTCCCAACCACCAAGCTCCATGAAATACGCGCCAAGTTCTTTTTCGCGCTCATAAAATGGGCTGTGGTTGATATTGCGGCCTTTTGAAAAAGGTTCGCGTGGGTGCACCGCCGGATTGTAAATCTTAAGCGCAGACTCTGTGCAGCGATCATAGATGTATTGCTCGCTTAACTGGTGCCCATAAAAGCGCGAATAATCGATCCGGTTATGATCAATTTCTGTGCGCCCGTCGGTTATCCAGTCGGCAATTAGCTTGCCCATGCCAGGCGCGTCTTTGACCCAAATCGCAATGGCATACCAAAGCCCGCGCACTTTTTGGCTTTCGCCAATGCTCGGTCCGCCATCCGTTGTTACCTGCAGCAAACCGTTGAATGAATGGCTTTCATTGTAACCAAGCTCGGCCAAAATCGGAGTCAGTTCCATAGCCCGTTCTAGCGGTTCCATGACCTGCTCAATTGGCAGATCGCGCTGGGATGGAGAAAGGCGCGACTCATGTTTTTCCAAAATATCGCGCGGATGGCAAAGACGTGGATTGGTTTCTTCATAATAGCCCCACTCGATCTGGCCACCTTCCGGTGTCGTCGGATCGCCCGTATCGCGCATATAGGCAGAGTTGCCCTGGTCGCGCAGCAGCGGCCAACCGATGTCTTTTCCTGTTCCTTCAAATTCATTATACGGACCAAAGAACGTCAACGGGTGATCCACTGGCATAACCGGCAAATCTTCCCCGGCCATTTCGGCAATCAAACGGCCCCACAGGCCTGCGCAAACAACAACCTTGTCGGCTATAATCGTGCCGCGATGGGTTTCGACACCTTTGATATGGCCATTCTCAATGATCAATTTGGTAGCAGGCGTATTGGCAAAAGATTTCAGCTTGCCGGACTTTTCCGCATTATCCACGAGGATGCCGGCAACGGTTTGTGAGCGCGGCTTAACAAGACCTGCATCTGGGTCCCACAAGGCGCCATCAATCACATCTTCTTCCAACAATGGAAATTTGGCCTTTGCCTCTGCGGCGCTGATCATATAAGCACGCGTGCCGAAAGCCTTGGCAGAAGCAGCTTTGCGCAACAGTTCAGCCATTCGGCCGTCATCGCCCTTGCGAACAACCTCAAGACCTCCAATGCGCGCGTAATGTCCCATGTTTTCAAAGAAATCCATGGAATACATCGTGGTCCAGCAGGATAGAAAATCATGGCTGGTCGCATAACAAAAATCAGATGCATGAGAGGTGGAGCCGATATCGGTCGGAATAGCCGATTTGTCTATACCAACAATATCATCCCAACCGCGCTCAACCAGATGATGGGCTACCGAAGCACCGACAATACCGCCGAGACCGATGATGACGACTTTAGCTTTGGAAGGAAATTGTGACATGAAAAACGCTCCGATTAACAGCATAATTTGTTGAGCGGTAAGCTCGAACATAATTTAGGGCTACTTATCGGAAATCAAAGGAAATGACGATAGTCTGCGGACGTAGCAAGGGTGTTCTAAGCGCGACGGGGGGCATTTCAAGCAAATAAACTATGCCCAATCCCCAAACTAATCTTGAAACCACTAACCTTTACTTCAACGCGATTACTGCCATCTAACAGCCCGAATATCGGCTCAGTTCCGATCTTGCCTGTTTTCATATCCCTAACCGTGTTCCGTGGGCGAATATTTGCCCAGCGCTCACTGATTGGCGCGTTTTTTATGCTGGGGCATAATTTCATGGCATATTCATAAAAATCCATGTCCTGATGATCGAACGAACCGATAGAGGCCTCAATCAGTTTTCCGGCCATTGGATCTCCGCGAACCACATCGCCTGCAAAGCTCTCAGTCGCCCATTCTTCATCTAACCTACCAAGACCAAGCGGCATCCAGTCATTGACACTGGTGGACCCGATAGCAATTTTGTTATTCGCATGAGGAACCACATACGAACCGTTGTCGTAAAGGATGGGACGATCATCGTTGTGTTCAAAATCCAGCAACAGAGCTTGCCCCTTTACGCCCCTTCCCGTGATTAACTGATCACCCACTTTAGCCTCTGCCCCGCGCAATAAGTCATAGGCTTCCCAACCATTGGCAATCACCAAACGTCCCGCAGATAGGGTTTCACCAGACGTCAATAAGACCGAAACCGAATTTTGCTTTTCATTGAATGACGTTACCTGTACGCATTCCCTTATTTCGCCCAATCCATGATCACTCGAACGAACATAGGTAGCTAGTGCGTGTAAATAGGCGCGCGGATTGATACGGGCTGAAAGCGTGTCATAGGTCGCGCCAAAGGGTGCGATGGCCTCATTTAGCCAGCCTTCGGCAATAGTGTCGCGGAAATTGGGCGGCAGATAGGACATCTCATATATATGAGCGCCTTTTCCATCCACCCAATACAGTTTGGCCCCTTGAATACGGCGCTTGGCATTGTCCGGCATTTTCTCATGGGTGAGCGGCATCAAACGCCCACAACGTCGATAACCACAGTCTATGCCAGTGTCTTCTTCCAAACCTAAAATTGCCTTTGGCATTGCAGAAAGAGCATCAAACTGCATCTGCTTTTTTGGCTCCCAAAAATCCGGCATATGCGGCATCAAAGCTCCCAGAAAACCGCCCGATGCACCATCGCCAATACGGCGTTTATCCAAAACCAGAACACGCTCACCACGCTTGATCGCATGGCGCGCCGCCCACAAGCCAAAGACCCCGCCACCGACAATAATTGTGTCGGCAGATTTTTCATTGCCTTGTCTTTGGTTTTGAATCATTGTTTGAAGCCTTTGACTCTTTCTCTTATCATCGTGATGTAAATGTCTGAAAAAATGAACACATTTGAAAACGCGCTGGATTGGGTTGATGACACTATACCCAAGTCTGTGCGCTTTGATGACACTTATTATTCAAAAACAGACGGCCATTCTGAAACAGGCCATGTCTTCATTCAAGGTAACAATTTAGGGTCCCGACTAATAGACACCAGTGCGTTTTCGGTTGGAGAATTGGGATTTGGAACAGGCCTTAATTTTCTCACCCTTTGGCGGTTTTGGCGGGAATTAGATATCAAAGACAGCAAACTTAACTTCGTTTCATTTGAACTATATCCATTATCAAAGTCTGAAATATTGAAGGCTTTGTCCAGATGGCCGGAACTTCAAACAGACGCTGAACACTTATTCAAAAACTGGAATCCGGATTTCGAGTTTTTTCAATTCAAACATACAGGCATCTCGCTGACAGTCTTTTTTTCAGACGCTAATATTCGTCTTCCTCAACTACAGCTCAAGGTCGATGCTTGGTTTCTGGATGGTTTCTCTCCCGCAAAAAACCCGGAGCTTTGGAACGCTGATCTTATGCAGGCAGTCTTTGCCAAAACCAACATGGATGGAACTTTTGCAACCTATACCAGCGCTGGATGGGTGCGGCGAAATTTACAAGCCGCCGGGTTTCATGTTGAGCGCGTCAAGGGACATGCTGGCAAGCGTCAAATGACCATCGGCAAGAAAACACCGCTGGATCCCCTCGCCTAATTCTCCTCCGTTGTTTATCAGCCCCTTGTTGAGGACTGCTATTGCTTTATAAACAGAAAAGTAATCTGGGGAGCACAAATGCAAAAATATCTTGATGTCACCTGGTGGCAGGAAACAGGGCTAACAATTCTAGATGGTCTCATCGGCTGGCTAACAAGCCCGCAATTCTATGCCCAAATCGGCGCAATAGTTGGCTGCGTTATTGCTGCTTGGTTCATTGCGAGAGTTTTAAAACGAAAAGTCTCATGGTTTGCCATCGCTCCAGAAAAAGATGCGCCTTGGTTCCGCATCCGCCAATATGTGTTTGCCCTATCTGATCTGCTTTTCCCAGCTCTTTGTTATGTCTTGCTGGGATTTGCAGTCGACATTGTTCAAACAACAGTTGGCGCATCTTGGTTGGTAAAAATCGCCCGCGGCGTATCGGTCATCTTCCTTCTATACAGCGCTATCAATCGCTTCATCACCAATCCGATGTTGCGCACTGCATTGCTTTATATCGGCATCCCTGTCGCCACGCTGCAAGTGTTCGAATATCTCGACGAGACAACGGCCTTCTTGGATGGAATATCCATGCAAGCAGGCAATATTCGCATTTCGTTATATTTTCTTCTAAAGGCTGCAATTGCTGGCGGTTTCTTTTTCTGGCTCGGTTCAATCTCGAACAGGACCGGACAAACCGCAATTCGCAATCAGGATGCTTTAGACCGACCAACCCAGGAACTCTTTGCAAAACTGTTTCAGATTGCTTTGTTTGCCGGCATCTTTATCCTGCTCTTGCAAGTCCTTGGCCTTGATCTCACGGCTCTAGCTGTTTTGGGTGGTGCCATCGGTGTGGGTATCGGCTTCGGATTGCAGCAGATCGCATCAAACTTTATTTCAGGGATTATCCTATTGATTGAACGCACGCTCACCGTGGGAGATTATATCGAATTAGAGGATGGTCGCGGCGGCATCTTGAGTGAGTTGAACATGCGCTCTACGACCTTGGAAACCTATGACGGCAAAGAGATCATGGTTCCGAATGAAAAGTTTATCACCACTACTTTCGTCAATTGGACGCGGGATGATCCCCGCCAACGCTATGAAATTGAGTTTTCCGTTTCATACGATACAGATATTCGCAAAGTCCCTGACCTTATTACTGCAGCCGTTTCCAAGCATCCAGGCGTTCTTCAAGAACCGGAAAAGCCGGATTGTGAATTAAGAGGTTTCGGCGATAGCGGAATAAATTTCGGCTTAGAATTTTGGATCAAAGGCATTGATGACGGCAAGAACAAAATTTCATCAGACTTGTTGTTCATCGTTTGGGAAACCCTACGCGAAAACAATATTGCCATCCCTTATCCGCAACGCGAGGTGAGAATTATTCATGATCGTCCTAAGCTGAGTATAAAGAAAAGCACAAAAAGCTAGTCTGCTTTCCATCCGCGAAAAATCAGCAAAACAAATAGAAAAACGCTGATGAGTGAGAACACCAAAGCACCAAAGCCGGAATAGGCTAACACGCCCATATCGGCCAAACTTAGGGTGCGGTTTTGGTAATCCACCAAACGCAAAGCAGATGCAACGAACATCGCTCCGAGCCAAGCATTGACCAGCATTTGTGGGCTTTTCAAAGCCCGCATTCTTTTGGTAAAAATACAATACCAAAAGTAAATCAGGCTACACACAGCGAAGAGGACGACCACGCCTAAAAATGGCGCCACGGCAACCGTCATCCATTCCATTCTGTGGCTCAAAACACTTATGCCAAACAACAGCCCGCAAATAAGCGTCGTCAACACCAATAGATATATGCCACCTTTGCGAAACTCAGCGCTAGTGATGACACCCTCAGTGGTACGAATTAACTCGCGCATATTTTAGCTTTCTGGTGATGGTCCTATAATAGAATGGTTTTACCGCCGCAAACGAAAAGCGCAAGCGATAGACGCCTGCGCTTTCAATCTGTCGCACTTATTCGTATTTTGAACTATCGCGGTTTCTTGCCAAAGACCTTGATATATTCTTCTGCGCCGCCCTTGGCCAATGCCTTCGCTTGACGAACCCAATCGTCACGATCAATGCGGCCTTTGAAGTTCAAATAACCATCGACCCATTCGCGTTCGGCTTTCTTCCAAGAGGCCACTTGTTTGAACTGGTAAATACCAAGACCATTTAAGACACCTTCAAGTTTTGGTCCAACGCCAGAAATCATTTTCAAATCATCAGGCTTTGCAGGTTTTTTCATCGCTGCAGGACGAGCATCTTTTTTAACGGCAGGCTTAACCGCAGCAGCCTTTGGCTTTACAGCAGTCTTACGGGCACTTGTTTTTTTGCCTTTTGTGGAAGTAGTTGCCACCGCGCCCGCAGCTCCCAGTGCAGCAAGAGTAGCCACTGAGGAACTAGGTTTCGCTTTTGCTTTAACTTTTCTTGATGTTTTTTTAACATTTGAAGGTTTCGCAACTGCCTTTGCCTTACCGTCATTTCTTTGACTGATAACAGGTTCCATTTCAGCCAATGTCGCGTCGTCGAGGTGACACTTTATCATGCTGTTCTTGTTGACCCGTTTCATCGTCGGAACTTCGGTTTCACAAAGATTACCAGGAACCCTTGACTTCCAACCACATCGGGTTTGGAACGGACAACCAGATGGCGGGTTCATTGCCGAAGGAATGTCACCGTCCAGAACGATATTCTTTTTCACAACCGACGTGTCAGCAATCGGTACGGCAGACAAAAGAGCTTCTGTATAAGGATGATAAGGCGGCGCAAATACTTCGTCCGTTGGTCCTTGCTCTACCACATGGCCAAGATACATCACCATTACGCGGTCAGACAAATAACGCACAATTGATAGATCATGGCTGATAAACAGCATGGTCGTTTTGTTCTCGCGCTGAATTTCCATCAGTAGATCCGTAACCGCAGCCTGAACGGAAACGTCCAAGGCAGAAACTGGCTCATCGGCCACAACAATTTTTGGTGTGCCAGCAAAAGCACGCGCAATACCAACACGTTGTTTCTGTCCACCAGAGAGTTGGCGCGGCATACGCTTTGCAAATTCGCGAGGCAACTTAACAAGATCAAGCAATTCCAGCATGCGATCTTCGCGTTCTTTGACTGTATTGCCGATGCCAAACTTTTCCAGAACGCGGATAATCTGGCTACCCACCAAATGAGACGGGTTCAAGGTGTCAAACGGATTTTGGAAAACCATTTGAATTTCAGATACCGTTTTCGTACCGCGATCTTGAATAGCTACTTCACCAATGGACCGGCCGTCCATGCTAACAGTGCCATCGGTGGCCGTCTCAAGTCCCATCAGCACTTTAGCCAGAGTGGATTTACCACACCCAGACTCGCCTACTATTGCCAGCGTTTCAGCTTCGCGCGCTTCAAAACTAACTGTCTCGTTAGCTTTTACAACGCGATGCTCGCCGCCGCCAAACAAAGCGCTTGCAGCAACCTGATAATATTTTTTGAGGTTATCGACTTTGAGTACCACGTCTCCAATCGGCGTTTTCTCTTTCATTATTTTAGCTGCAAGTGGCGCGTCCCAATCGATTTCACCAATACGTAAACAGCGACTGGAGTGACGATCACTTCCGGTAAGTCGTTGCATTTTAATGTCGCCAGCGTTGCATTTGCCTTCAACAAAATAGTCGCAGCGCGGACCAAAATTACAGCCTTGTGGACGCTCATGGGGCAAAGGGAAGTTACCAGGAATAGCAACAAGAGGCCTTGAGTTCTTATCAGCGCCAGGCAGCGGAATGGAGCGGAACAGTGCTTCCGTATAAGGATGGCGCATTTCGTCAAATACGTCTTCAATCGAACCAGTTTCAACCGCTTCTCCGGAATACATGACGCAAATCCGGTCACAGGTCTCAAGGATCAAACCCAAATTGTGAGAAATAAACAGCATCGAAGTGCCATATTTCTTGCCAAGATCTTTCACCAGATCAACGATGCCCGCTTCAACTGTAACATCCAGCGCAGTTGTAGGTTCATCCAAAATCAACAGGCTGGGTTTTGCCATCAATGCCATCGCAATAACAATACGTTGCTGCTGGCCGCCAGAAAGCTGGTGCGGATAAGATTTCAAGATACGTTCAGGGTCAGGCAAGCGAACAGATGTCACAACATCAAGCGCCATATCGTAAGCTTCTTTAGCACCTACGCCCTTATGGATCATCGGCACTTCCATCAGCTGTTGGCCGATTTTCATTGCCGGATTAAGCGATGCCATTGGTTCTTGATAAATCATAGCAATTTCAGAACCGCGGATGTCCCGCAATTCTTCATCACTCATCTCGGCCATATCACGGCCTTTGAACTTGATCTTACCACCAACGATCTTACCGTTACCGCCAAGATAGCGCATCACACCCAGCGCCACCGTGGATTTTCCGCAACCGGACTCTCCAACAAGACCAAGCGCTTCGCCGGGCATGACTTTCGCAGAAAAATCCATCACCGCAGGAATTTCACCGATACGGGTGAAAAACGAAATGCTCAAATCCTCGATTTCAAGAATTGGCGTTTCAGATTGTGCAGCATCTACCATTGTAATCTCCATCAATCTTTCAGTGATTGCTCGCGCAATGCGTCAGCCAGGAAGTTCAATCCAAGAACCAGCGTCATCAACGCAAATGCTGGTGGCAAAGCCGGGTGCGGGTAAATCGACAAGAGCTTACGCCCCTCATTAATTGTCATACCCCAGTCTGGGCTCTCCGGAGAAACACCAAGACCAAAGAAGCCCAGGGTTCCCAACAAGATGGTCGTGTAACCAATACGCAGGCAGAAATCGACTATCAGTGGGCCACGAACATTTGGCAATATTTCCCAAAGCATAATGTACCAGGTACCCTCACCTCTGGTTTGGGCTGCTGATACAAAGTCACGTGTTTTCACATCAATCGTTAGTCCACGCACAATACGGAAGATGGTTGGTGAGTTCACAAACACAACCGCCACAAAGATGTTGAGCGTATTGGAGTTCATCGAAAGAATCCCAAAAGGATCCATATTGAACGCTAGGCCAAAGTACACCCATAGGCCAATCACCAAAGTTATTGCCAAATAGATTGCCAGCTTTGTCGGTTGGGGTGTGAAGCGCGATGTGAACAATACCATTAGGAAAATGATCGGAAACAGGAACAGGATGGCCGCCATGATCGTCGGAAGCCCCATCTCAATTATGCCCGGTGTTACCAGCAGGAAAAACAGCATAATAACCGGGAATGCCAAGATGAGATTGGCAGCAAACGAAAGCACAGTATCCCGCCAGCCAAGGTAAAATCCAGCGGGCAAACCAAGCGTAATGCCAACCATATAAGCGAAAAGAGTTGCGGCAGGCGCAATGGTCAAGACAGTTCGGCTACCCATCACCATTCGCGAGAACACATCACGGGCAAGATTATCACCACCTAGCAGGAAGTGAGCGCCCTCACCAACTGTCGGAGGCATACCAGGGAATGCATTTTTCATTCCAGACATCTGCCTTAGCGGATCATAGGTGATACACCAATCTGCAAGCAGGGCTGTGAATATCCAAAAGAACACCAGAAATAAGCCAATGACGCCCAGCGTGTTATCAAGAACTTGCCCATAAAGGCCGAGACGGTTTTTGAACATATAGGACAAGAAAAAGACAACAGCCAAACAGATCCAAACAGGAGTTAGTTGAGCCAAAATGCCTGTTACAATTTGAAGTCCGCTAAGTGGTTCCATTGCTCAACCTCCTAAGAAATGCGAATGCGCGGGTTGAGATAAACATAACCGATATCAGATATCAGCTGCGTTACGAGAACGAGTATGACAGCAACGATCGAAACACCCAACAACAGATCAATGTCGTTACCCTGTGCAGCCTGCACCAAGGTCCAACCGATCCCTTTATAGTTGAACAAGGTTTCGACAATAACCACACCTGTAAGCAAATAGGTGAACTGCAACATAATCACTGTAAAAGGCGCGATAAGCGCGTTTCGCAACGCATGTTTCATCACGATATTTGTAAAACTCACGCCTTTAAGACGAGCGGTTCGAATATATTGCGATGTCATGACTTCAGCCATGGATGCGCGTGTCATTCTTGAAATATAACCCATTCCATAAAGCGCGATGGTCATGACCGGCAATGCAAAATTATCAAAGGTAATCGCATTTGCTGCTGAGGTAGCAGAACCCTTGAGAAGGGTTCCCCCGCTCAACCAACCCCACTCAACGAGTAGAGGCGATAGACCAAACTTACTTGAGGCAAACAAAGCAATGAATACAACACCCGACACATATTCGGGCGTCGCGGTTGTTGCGATTGAAAACGTCGAAAGGCCGCGGTCAAGGCGCGATCCCTCTCGCATACCAGCAAGAATACCAACCACCAACGCAAGTGGAATCATAACCACCATAACCCAGAACATGAGCCAACCTGTCAAAACCATTCGGGTTCCCAAAATGGTTGAAACCTCATCTTTAAAGGTCGATGAAAAACCGAAATTTCCTTGTAAAACACCGCAATAAGTTGGCATCACCTCTTGGTTCACCCGCTTACAACGGCCTTCTTGAACACCGTTTATCTCGTTTGTCCAACCAGGAACAACACCCAACCATTCGCCATATTTGACAATCGCCGATCGGTTATACCCGCGACTATCGAGCCATCTTTCATACTCAGCTGAAGTACCCTGAACATTGGTCTGGGTAATTGCGAGTCTCACAAGATTTGGCTTCAAATTTGTAAGGACAAAGACGATAAAGGTCAGGCAAAAAATCGTTAAAAGCATCACCCAAAGGCGTTTCAGGATAAATTGCAGCATAGTATTCCCCGTCAGTTCTGATTTAGCTAGCAATCGCCTGATGGGCGGCTACCGCCTGCATAGCATATCCCATACAAACTGAAATAAAAAGGGAGCCGGACAAACCGGCTCCCCAAAACATTATGCTAGGTGATAATCAAGCACATGCACTTCAAATGTAGGATGCATTTCTGCGCCTTTAACATTTGCTTTTGTATGGCGATACAAAGAACGCCAATATGGCTGGATCGTTACGCCCTCTTGCTGCATGATTTCCTGAAGACGCTTCATTTTCACGCGGCGTTTATCAGCATCAGCAATCGCAAGTGCTTCAGTCAGAGTGTCGTCGAACTCTTTGTTTGCAAACGCGGCTTCGTTCCAAGCTTCGCCTGAACGATATGCGAGAGCCAGAACCTGAACACCCAATGGACGCATGTTCCAGTTGGTAGATGAGAATGGATATTTCACCCAATCATTCCAGAACGTTGAACCAGGAAGAACTGTACGTTTAACCTTCATACCAGCATCGCGCATCTGCGCCGCTACGGCATCGGTTGTGTTCTTGCGATAGTCATCGTCAATCGAAATCAACTCATGCTCATAGTCTGCCATTCCTGCTTCAGTCATAAGCTTCATTGCTTCTTCAGCATTACGGCTGATTGGCGGAAGTTCTGCATATTCAGGGTGGATTGGGCAAACATGGTGGTTTTCAGCAGGAACACCGAGACCAGCAACGCCAAGCTCAAGAATTTTCGGATTGTCACAGGCCAACGCCAAAGCGCGACGAACACGAGCATCTTCATATGGCTTCTTGCCATCGACTTCAGCTGCCTGGTTCGGACGGATAACAACTGTTGAAGCTGTAACAACATCCGATTTAGTAAGACCGAGGCCATCAAAGATAGCAACATAGTCACCAGTTGACTCGTAGCACATGTCAACTTCGTCAGCTTCAAACGCTGAAATATAGGCTGATGGGTCTTCGCCATAATCGATGAACTCAAGACGATCAAGGAATGCGCCATTGCCTTCATTCCACCAAGTGTGGCCTTCATTGCGAACGAGCACGGCTTTAACGCCAACTTCGTAGCTTTCGAACTTGTATGGACCAGTACCGATCAGATTAGTCTGCATCGGATCGCTATTGTCATAGCTTGAGTGCATGATAGCAGCTGGATAGTCAGCCATACCAGCAATCAGCGTGATGTCAGCAGCTGGCAAGTTCAACCGAACTGTGTGCGAGTCAACAACTTCGATAACACCTTCTTTGGCTTTCTGGGTTGTCTCATCGATCAATGTCGCGAAACGTCCTGCCATTGAGTTACCCTCAACAGCTTTGTCACACCAGCGTTCAATATTGTGTTTCACGTCTTCAGCTGTGAAGTCATCGCCATTGTTCCACTTGACGCCCTTACGAACGTTCAGTGTGTAAACTTTAGCGTCGTCTGAAATTGACCAGCTTTCAAGAAGCTTGCCTTCGAACGTGCTATTACGATTATACTGCACAAGATATTCGATGATGCCGCGCTGCACATTTGCAAGCTCTGACCAATCAAAAGTGCGCGGATCTTTACCAGCACGAACAGTTTGAAGAATACGGAGTGTTCCGCCTTTCTTGGCATGGGCAGCAGCAGAAGCTTCAGAAGGAAGCGAAAGACCGATAGCACCATAGGCAGCAGCAGCGGTTAGACCGAATGTTGATGCCAACGCAAGGAATTCACGTCGCGATGTTTTGCCTGCCTTGCAGTCATCAACCAATTGCTCGATTGTTGCATGCACAGGTTCATTGTTGATTGTTTCATACTTATTGGTCATCGATATACCTCCAGATGACATTGACATTCACATAGCCGCTAATTCGATTTCCTCCCGAAAGTCGCAAACTATCTCTTGATGCGATTTCAAGGCTTTCCGTTCATTGAATGGAAAAACCGTGTCCGGCGCAATACGGGAAATAGATGATTTTATTCATCGCCCTCTCCCCTATGGCACCACATTGCTAAAGCCGCGTCAACAGGCAGCAGATTTCAGATCATCAAACCTTGTTGAATTGACGCATTATGGAAAGAAAGTGCCGCATTTACCTTGAGCAATTCAAAGCTAAGAGCATCATCAAGTGAATAGGGATCAATTTTGCTCAAAGTATTCCCAGATATACAGCTCCGTTGCATACATCCAATTCCGAAATGGGAATCATTTGAAAAGCTAGCCATAAAAAATCTAGAAAGGTTTTTCAGAACAAATATGATAAAAGAAAACTGGAGACAGTTTAACCGATGAAAATTGCAAACAAGTGAACGAAAATAATAAACCCATCATGATGACGTTCCTGCTGATTGAGCGTTTTTCGGCTATGTGTCTCATGTCGGCCGTTGAAAGCCTACGCGGAGCAAATCACGTCATGGGTGGCGAGTTTTTCCAATGGCGCATGGTCAGCCATAATGGCGAAAAAGTTCCTGCATCAAATGGTATGACCATCGACGTACAGGACAAATTCAGCTCAGATATTCAAACAGACTATATGTTCGTTGTTGCCAGTCATGAATTCGACCCACCCTATCGCGCAAAGCTGAGTTCACATCTGGTTCAACTCGCCCGAAACGGCGTAAGAATGGGCGGATTGTCCTTAGGCTCTTGGATATTGGCGAGAGCGGGATTGTTAAACAATGCGCGCTGCACCATCCATTGGGAAGGCCTGCCTGCTTTTCACGAAACTTTCCCTAATATCGACATTGTCAACGATCTCTATGTGATCGACAATAATCGCTACACCGCCTCTGGTGGATTGGCTGGCATGGAGATGATGCTGGACATTATCAGCAAAGAACACGGCAAAGAGATCGCGCTTAAAATTGCCAATAACTTCCAGTTAGACCGAATTCGAAATGCCTCTGACCACCAAAGGTCTGGCAGCATTATACGGATGGATACGATGCCCCCGGCTCTTCAGCTTTCCGTTGAGATTATGCTGGCAAATCTTGAAGTGCCTTTGGCAAATTCAGAAATAGCGGGGCGTATCAATACCAGCGTGAGAAACCTTGAGCGAACATTCATGCGCAAGCTCGGCGTTTCGCCTGCCAAATATTATCTCTCCCTACGCCTCGAAAAAACCAGAGAACTTCTGATTCACACAAATCTTTCCACGCTCGATATCGCCTTAAATTGTGGCTTTTCATCCAGCTCATATTTCGCCCGCTGCTATTTACGCGAGTTTAACATGCGGCCTTCCGATGTCAGAAAAAAGCAGTAAACTTTTCGCTTAGTCTGGCTTACTGGCAATAAAAGAAGGACGCGCCGAAAAACGCTTGAACCAGCGCGCCAAACCCTTGCGGTTCTTACGCCATTTCAAATCAGGATAGCGAAACTCCAAATACCCCAAAGCAGCAGCAATCGTTATAGAACCCATATTGGGTGTGCGGCCCAAGGATTTCAGCCATTTTTCTTCGATTTGATCAAGTGCCGCATTCACCTTGCCCATCTGTCCATCGCTCCATGGTTTCCATTGAAACTCGGCTGGACGTAAGGCTGTTTCATATCGGTTGTTCACCGCTGCATCCATAATCCCATCGCCAAGTGCTTCAAGGGTCATGATCTCAAACCGTTTTGCGCCAGAACGTGGCGTGAGTTTCTTGCCATCATGAATGCTATCAAGATAAGCACAAATCACGCGACTATCGAACAGCACAGTTCCATCTTCCAATACCATCGTTGGAATTTTGCCAGTCGGATTTGAAGCCATAATTCGCTGATCAGGACTAACAACATTTGCAGCGGCATCCATCAATTCGATTTTGTCAGCCAAATCCCGTTCATGGGCCAGGATCAAACATTTACGAACAAAGGGTGATGCGGGTGAATACCAAAGCTTCATAATAGGCCTTTCTGCCAAATAAATTTATTAAAGGCAGTAGGCCAGATTCCTGACAGACGGGCAAGCATGTAATTTAATAAACATCAAAGCCCCGTGCCAGCCGCAAGCACGCTGCAGGGAATTGTTCCAAAGAACAAAACTTGCCGAGTTGTGGGTTAGACATCCCTGCGTACTCGCGACCTGACCGGGTGGTGTGGGTAGGGGTCCCCGGTCAGTTGCGATTTTATCGTTTAGATATTTCCATCGCCATAACGTTAAACGTGCAATTTGAATTTGTTTCGTCAGACAATACTAACGACTTTCAATAACCATCAATAATTGGACACAAACACACCTAAATAGAATTTACCTTTGAGGTAATTTTATCATGGCAATTTGGGCGTTAAACTACAAAGAAGAAATCTTGAAGGACATTGCATGAATTACATCACCATCAGCATGTTGGTCATTGCCGGAGTTATTCATATTCTGCCATTGATGGGAGCCTTTGGAGCTTCGCAACTAATTTCGCTATACGATGTGAAAATCGAAGACCCAAATTTACTTATCCTGATGCGTCATCGTGCTGTTCTCTTTACTCTTTTGGGAGCATTTTTAATCTACGCAGCATTTGAGCCTTCAATACGTATAGTGGCCATTCTCGGCGGCTTAGTCAGCGCGACTACATTCTTGTGGTTGGCGCTGACCACTTCAGATTACAATGCTAACATGACCAAGGTTATCTATGCCGATTTGATTGCGATTGCATGTCTGTTGGTTTCTGCTGCAACACTATGGCTTAGTAAGGTCAACTAAAACCATAAACCCATCAATTGCGCCGCACACCACTGCCGCTAAGCATGCCTTTTATGCGCGCTAGGGTCTCAGGCGTTTTAGCAAGTCGAATGAAAGCTTCCCGCTCGAAACGGTACATATCAGTCTCTGTAACATCTTGCTTTGCACTTCCGCTTCCGCCCGTCACTATCCATGCAATTTGCGAGGCAACAGTCACATCATGCGGGAAGAACCAACCCTTATCCCTGCCTTTTTGCAAAATAGCAGACATCCCGTCATAGGCTGCTCCGCCTGCAAGCGTAAACTCTGGTTTTTGTCTTGGCTTATAAGTCTTCGCCATTTCATGAAGAGCTGTCTTTGCTGCCTCGACCAAACGGTCACGGTTCATCACTTGACTATCACGCTCGGGTTCAAAATAAGCCAGTTTCGCGGACAGGTCCGGCGAGGTACCCGTTTGTCCGTAGCCAATCTGGTTGAACGTATTCAAAGCCGCCTTTTCCCAATCACCTGTGCGTTTGAACCAGCGAAGATAGGTCTCCTTCACCCCACCCCCGCCAGGCACAACGCCAACAAGCGTTTCAACCAATCCCATGACCGAATTGCTGTGGGCTACCACTTTGTCACAATGGGCCAAAACTTCATATCCACCGCCAATGGCCAACCCTGATGGAGCGCCAATAACCGGAGCGTTGCAATAAAGCAGCGCTTCGACTGCCAATTGGAATTCATGTAAAAAGCTGTCGATCCCACTCCAGTTTTTCGCTTCAATCATCTCAAGAAATTTTTCAAGATTTACACCGGCAGAAAAATGCTGGCCGTCATTGTGAACAATGATCCCGGGACCTGGATCTTTCGCCGCTGCCATCACAATTTTCATGGAGTCGCCATCCAGCGCATTTGCTTTGGAATGAAATTCAACCAGCCGCTCGCCGCCGTCAAGATGGAACAGGCTAGCTGACGCATTTTCCATAATCGGCCTCAAAGTTTGTCGCGTAAGATGGAAACGCACCACGCCCTTTGGCAACTTAATTGGATGAAATTCCCCACCCCAGTGACGAACCTTCAATGCGCCGCCTACTACTTTGTAAAATTTTGAGCCCCGCGCATGTTGCAAGAATTCCGGCACATGAAATTTCTCAGCTTCAAGACGAGACACAATTACCTCTGAACCGATTTCATCAATCAATTCAAACGGACCTTTAACCCAGTTATAGCCAAGCTTCATGGCATCATCGATGTCTTGTGGTGTCGTGGTGACTTCTGGAATAAGGCTAGCGGAATAGGTCAGAATTCTCGCAAGAACCTTCCATGCGAAATTCGACAATTTGTCAGAACCAGAAAGCAGAGCTGTCACTCCCTGTTTCTCGCCCTTGATTGAAATTTCAGGCAATTGTTTTGAGCGTGGACGCCATTCGCCTGTTCCAAGATCAAGCGCCATTTGTTCGCCGTCGATCTCGGCATAAAAACCGCCCTTCCCTTTATTGCCCGTAAAGCCTTTTTCAATCTGCGAGTTGATGAGCACATTTTCCGCGCCAACCTCATGGAAAGGATCGCCTTGGGGAAGAATAGAACGTAGCGAACGCACCACATCAGCCATCAGATCAACGCCGATCAAATCATAAAGTCCAAAGGCACCTGTTTTTGGAATGCCCATTGGTCGGCCAAAAATCGCGTCTGCGTCCTCGATATTGATACCTAGTTCACCAGCCTCATGGATTGCGGCTTGCATGGCAAAAACTCCAACGCGGTTGCCCAAAAAGCCCGGTGTATCTGCGCACTCAACAACACCTTTTCCAAGCATGCGATCATTGTAGTCGGCCAGGACACGCATCACTTCAGGTTCAGATTCTTCCCCTTCAACCAATTCAAGCAAGCGCATATAGCGAACTGGATTGAAAAAATGTGTGATGCAAAAACGCTTGCGCAATTGATCCGGCATATCTTCCATCAATAGTGAAATCGGAATGGTTGATGTATTGGATGACACCATCGCGCCCTCTTTTAGATGAGGCAAAAGAGAACGATAAAGACTGCGTTTAATTTCGAGGCGCTCGACAATCGCTTCAACGATCCAGTCACAATCGGCAATCTTCGCCAAATCATCTTCAATATTGCCAATTTCAATGCGCTCGATATTTTTAGGCCTCATAAGCAATGGTGGATCTGACTTTTCAATCCTGCTCAAAGAGCGCTCTGTAACCGCATTGCGGGAGCCATCTTTTGAGGGCATATCCAGAAGCAAAACCTGATCACCAGCATTGGCTACCTGAGCAGCAATGCCCGATCCCATTGTGCCCGCACCAATTACGCATACTTTTTTTATCGAATTTGTCATTTAGTCTCCATGGAAATCAAATTTTTGGACGTATTATCAAAAACGAAGATTCTGACCTGAGTTACGGTGCTTGAAAAACCCGTTTCAAAAATCCTCGAAGCAAAGCATTTACTTCTCTGGGCTTTTCATGGGGAATTGTATGGCCAGAATTGGCAATGATATGCATCTCATTTTGCGGCAATGCAGCTGCTAGTGCTTTGCCTAATTTGACTGGCGTCATTTTATCTTTTTCAGCAACTATACAAATCGTTGGAATGTTAAGGCTTGCTGCGGTCTCCAAACCATTATCATAGGCGGCACAGGCTTTCAGATCTCTTGGTAAAGCTGCTTGCTGATTAAGTTCCATTACTTCAATCCCCATAAAAACATTGGATGCACCCGGCCAAGTGTTTTCATGCATATGAGACTGTGGTCCCAATCCCCAAGAGGTCATGGAACTGATAGCGCGATATTGCTTGTTTTCGGCCATATTGATGAGCATATCATTGACTGCGATAGCAGCTGCCGTAGCAACAAAACCGATACCCTTCACTAGCTCCGGCGCTTTCTTGGCAATCTCAATAGCAATAATCCCGCCTTGGCTATGACCAACCAAAACGGCGTCTTTGCAGTTTAACGCTTTGAGCAAATCAACATACCAATTAGCCTGCGCTTCTATGCCTTCAATCGGATCACCTTTTGACAGGTTGTGGCCAGGCATATCGGGAGCGATCACATTATATCCGTCAAATGCAATCGCTCTGGTTTGCGATATCCAGGTCAAATGCGAATTACCCGCTCCATGTAAAAACACAACAAATGGCAACCCATCTTGATGGGGTTTCCCACCCGTAGCCACATGAACTTCATTTCCATCAATCTCGATCTTCATTATTTTGCTCCCCCGACACGAGAAGCGATTTTCAAAGCCTTATCAAAATCAGCTTTCAGGTCATCAAAATTTTCGAGACCAACAGAAAGACGGATCATGTCATCTGACAAGCCGCCTGTTTTCATATCTTCAGCGGAAATATGCGAGTGGGTCGTAGAGGCTGGATGAATAACCAAAGTTTTGGCATCCCCTACATTCGCAAGATGGGAGGCAACCTCAACATTTTCGATAAAAGCTGCACCTGCGGCCCGTCCACCTTTAACACCGAAACCGATAACGGAACCCGCACCTTTAGGTAAAAGACGTTTGGCTACTTCGTAGTCGGGGTGATCCGGCTTGCTGGGATGGCGTACCCAGCTAACGGCCTCATGATTGGATAAATAGTCAACCATCTTGGCCGTGTTTTCCATATGGCGTTGCATGCGTAATGGCAGTGTCTCAATTCCCTGAAGAAGCTGGAAAGCACTCATCGGCGACAAGGAAGGACCAAAATTATACATAGCCTCAGCACGCAGCCGCATCGTCAATGCAGCGGGCCCAAACTCTTCCCAAAACACAATTCCATCCAAAGCATAGTAGGGCGAAGTGAGGGTCGGAAATTTATCGTTCTGTCCCCAATTGAAATTACCACCGTCAATGATCGCACCGCCAATAGTGGTCCCATGACCGCCAAGCCATTTGGTCACTGAATGAACGATGACGTTTACCCCGTAGTCAAGCGGCTTAAAGAGATATGGCGTGCAGAACGTCGCGTCCATCACAAGAGGAATGCCCGCTTCCTCTGCAATTTTCGCAACAGCTTCCACATCAAGAACGTCGAGCGCAGGATTGCCAATCATCTCACAAAAAATGAATTTGGTGTTTTCTTGGATCGCAGCTTTCAAGCCATCAAGATTACGCCCATGAACAAATGTTGTCTCCACACCAAAGCGGGGCATCGTATTCTTGAGCAAATTGATATTGGCACCATAAAGTTGAGCCGTTGAAACAATATGATCACCTGCAGAAACCAACATCATTGTGGTGCATGAAAGCGCCGCCATGCCAGATGCAGTCGCCACACAAGCAACGCCACCTTCCATCGCCGCCAAGCGCTGCTCTAAGACTGCAACGGTTGGATTTGATATTCTGGAATAAAGATGTCCGCCCTCTTCAAGATTATATAATGCGGCAGCCTGACGGGCATCTTTGAAAACATAAGAAGTAGTTTGATGGATCGGAACGGCACGCGAACCGTGATCACTATCTGGCACATGACCAGCGTGAAGTGCCAGTGTTTCCAACTCGAAAAAATCAGCCATATTCTCCTCAACCCATCTCTTTGTGCATGAACAATAAGTTCAAGCTTTCTCCTGTTAAACCCTGATAAATTCCACAGGACACAAGGTCAATCTATCAAACCATGAAAACGTCATTGTCTGTTTTCCAAAAAAGACAAATTGGAGCAAAATTAGCGATCACAAGCTTGCAACAACACGAAATATTCCACAATGCGTCACAAATGTGATTTGCCACCATTTTAAATGTGAGTAAGTTGAAACCACCAAATAGGCACATTTACTCTTTTTTCTGCCCAATTTACCCCCCTTTCACGCCAGAATTGAAGGTCAACCTTTCCTAGTCCAATCGGATATGAGGAACTGTTTGAAAACCAGATGCGGCTTTAATGTGAGGGGTGACACAACAAACTAATCATCAAATTCTCAGATCAATCAGCAAGGCGGCCCACGCCATTGCGGTTGGTACGATGACTTGTTCCTGCCATGCGATACGGCGACCCCAAAAACAAGTCATCATTTAAGGCAGCCATTTCAAATCATACCTTGAAATCCGCCTTGAAAACCTGTGTTGCCGGACGGGAAATACCAGCTCCCCTCGCTGCTATTTCCGGCGGAACTTCCGGCAGCACAGTTCGCCTTAAGCCAGGCCAAAATCTGGCAAAAGCCAAATGACTGGGCAGCGGGGCGTTGCTGTCCGGTCATTTGTACCTTCTTAGCTACAATAATGTTGGATCAACGGTTTTTGAAATGACCTTTTTCACTGTCATCCCTTGAATGATAATAGAAAACAAAACCACCGCATAAGTAGCAATCAAAATCACAGGTTTGAATTCATTGTCTGGTAAGGACAATACCAGCGCAACCGATATGCCACCGCGCAATCCTCCCCATGTTAAAACCGGAATTGCACCTGTTGTAAAAGGAAGTATGCGCGACAGACTGATGATCGGCAGACTGACCGCTGTCAATCGCGCGATTAAAACCAATGGAATACTGCAAAGTGCCAACCATCCAAATGTAGGGTCAAATGTAAGGATCAAAACCTCAAGGCCGATAAGAAGGAACAAAACCGAGTTCAATATTTCGTCAATCAACTCCCAAAACTCAAACAAATGCTTTCGTGTTTCTTCGCTCATGCCAATTCGTGCGCCGCGATTACCAACAAGCAATCCGGTTACCACAACGGCAATGGGTCCCGAAATATGAAGCCGGATAGCAACTGCATAGGTAGCTGCGACAACGCCAAGTGTGATCAGGATTTCAAGAGAATATTGATCCATGGTCGCCATGGCCCGATAGGCAATCCAACCCGTGAATAATCCCAGCAATACGCCACCGCCTGCTTCAACAAAAAACAGTTCGGCAATATGGGCTGCGTCCACCTGCTCTCCCGATGCCGAAGATCCTGCTGCGATCGCCAAAAGGATTGTAAAAACCACAACTCCCACCCCATCATTGAACAGTGATTCCCCTGCGATCTTGGCTTCGAGCGAATGAGGAATATTGACAGATTTCAACAACGATAAAACAGCGACAGGGTCAGTAGGAGATATAAGTGCACCAAACACAAGCGCCCACATAAACGGAAGTTCTATGCCAAACAAACCGGCCAAAAACCAAAAACCCGTTCCAACAATCGTTGTTGAAATCAACACGCCAACGGTTGCCAATATTCCAATCGCCCATTTCTGATCTTTCAAAAAATCAAAATCCACATGGAGCGCACCAGCAAACAAAAGAAACGCAAGCATTCCCTCCATGACAGTAGAATAAAAATCAATTTGCCGAATTGCCGACTGCATTGTGTTTGTGATCGAGAGCGCCGGGAACAAATGCTCAGCCAATAACAAAACCAGCGACGTTACAAGTGCCATCACGAGCAAGCCAATTGTGTGAGGCAGTTTAATAAACACGTGGTTGACCCATCCAAAAAACGCGGAAATGGCCAAGAGAAGCGCTGCAATTTCAAATAAAGTAAGCATTGAGGTAATTACCAATTTTTTGTTTATTTGCTCCCCGGAGAAGAGCAGGAAAATCAAACCATATTCATTTCTACGACCACAGGACAGTGGTCAGAAGACTTTGGTCTATCCCAGCCAGTTCTTGGATATCGATCCACCACCTGCCCTTTTGGAAAGGGCGTGCGATAGGGTTGGCCATTGCGAATGATTTGCGGGATTGCTTTAGGGTTTTTCTGTGCAAATGAAGGAGAGGCAAGAAGATAATCCAGCTGGCACAAATGCTGCTCCTCAGGCCCGCGCGAGTGATACAAGGTCCACTGATCCATTTTGGGACGGCGCAGAACAAGGTTCTCACTAAAACCACCTTCCATCAAAGGATCAAAGCCTGCAGCTGGTTCATTTGCCGGATCAAACTTGTAACCGGAATGGCGATCGCCTGTAATAACTATCCGAGAACGATAATCATTCATGTCTCCGCATATCATCCAGCGCTTGTTATCCGTTTTGCCTTTGCCAAATTTTTCCTCGATAATCATACGGGTGGCTTTTGCCTCAGCCAGTCTGACCGGCATCGTGTATTCACGCCCGTCGACACCATTCTTGCCAGGCCCCATTGATTTGAAATGCACAATAAACAGGGTCAGGGGCTTGCCACCAACCCTTAAATCCAACTCCAAACAATCGCGTCGAAAAATCCGTTCATGGGGTTCTTCTCCCATCTCGCGCAAATCGTCATTCATCAGCCCGAGATTTTCATAGGTCAAATGCGCGTGGCTCTGCATTCTTACAAACTCGATCTCCTGCCCATCTCCAGTTTCAGAACGCGTCATCACAGCCACATCAATTCCGCGCCCGTCATTACCCTCAGCAAGATATTTGTGCCGATACCCTGCCCCAACCATCTTGAACAAATATCCATATTCGAACGCATGCAACGTATCTAGATTTTCAACTTCCTGCAGGCATACGATATCCGCTTGGCAGTCGGCGATAGCAAGAGCAGTCAACTGCATCGTGTCATCCGTATGAGCGACAACACGGGCTTGTTCTAATTGTTGAAATTGCTTTTCATCTTTGATGTCTAGCATCTGCAAGGATCGGTCACGGCGCAGTTCGTTGCGATAGCCGGAAAAATCAAATCGCTGCATCAAATTTTCAGCGTTGAAAGTTGCAATACGGAGTGACATGATGTTCCAGTTCGTGCATTTGGTTCGAATACTTGAACCAGACATACGCGGCGATCAAAGGAAAATTGTCAACCAGATCATGTCAATTTCTGATGGGAAGTTTAATTCCCAAGCTTAGACCGTTCATACGCTCGCAAAGCATGTCAAAGTTATATCCATGTAACTGAGCCAACTCTTCAACGATCGCCAAACCATGTCCGCTTCCTTGAGCAAGCTGTGCATTCTTATCAAGCTGAGCTGACCGCCTCTTAACCGACTCAAACTCTTGCCGGCTCATGCCATCGCCAGTGTCATGAACTTCAATCCTCATCGCATTTCCAACTTTGCGGACGCCAAGTAATATCTTTCCGCTGTTCGTATACTTTATTGAATTTGAAATCAGATTGCTGATCATACGCATAACCACCAATGCATTGGCATCAGTATTCTTTGAGCTTTTCACAATTCGAAAATCGAGAGCTTTTTCTTTAGCATCCGACAAAAACATATCATGAATGCTTTCCGTAATATCATCAAAATGGATGCGCTCCAATTCCGATTTATCATCCCAGCCAATTGCGCCTTTAATTCCCGCCTCATTAATATCATCAGTTTTCTTTCCCAGTTCATTGGCCGAAGAAAACCTCTCCGAGACCAGTTTTTCCAGGTAGTCAAAAGTTTGCTCAACCGATTTTTGATCTCCAGCCTTGTCACCAGTGTAAGCCAGATTGTTCACGTTAAGCCGTAGAGCATGTAGCGGCTGACGAAGATCGTGCAATGTATTGATCAGTTGATGGTCTTTGCTTTTCGCAATTTTTGCGGCAGCCTCGAATTTTTGTTCCAGTTCATGCAGTCTGGTGCTCAGTTTTAACGTTCTTTCTGTGCTTTCGAGACTAGATTTCAACGCCATGTGCTGCGCTTTTCTGCCCTGGTTCAAACTATCCCAGATCGCTAACCCCATCATCGTGGAATCTAACACAAGAACTATTCGCATTGAATCGAACTGGGTTTCTTCAGATATCTCAATTCCCAGCCAGTGACGAGCCGTCATGATACTTGCAGATACCAAAACACCAGTCCACGCCAACACATAGAACCGAACTTCCTTAAAGCGTGTGAGCGCCGCAACAAAGCCAGACACAGTAGCAAGGACGATGGAAAACAGCGTTGTCAAAATCAAAATTCGTTTGATTTGTTGATGATCAAAAAACAGGGATGAAACCAAAATAGCCATCGCCAAAGCGATCATAGCTAGCAATGCTTTATCTAGGAAGGGATGGAATGTAGCTGTGCGCAAAAATATCCTTGCGAAAATTGTGCAACTAATACTTAACGCCGTTCCTAAGAATATGGTCCCAAATGCGTTGAACAACGGACTATTGGGCCACATATATTGAAAAGCGTTTCCATCACCGTGAACAATGAACATGAGGGCGCTCAAGGTGTAAAAAGTATAAGCAATAAATGCCGTTTGCCGTGTCGCAACAAATGCCATCAAAGCGATCACACTTAACAAAACAACCATTCCATAAAAGATGAAGTTCTTGGCAGTTCGCCTTGATGAAAATGCTTCAAAACTCTCCAATGTTTCTAAAGAAAACGAAAGCTCTGAAGACCCTCCAGATTCATATCTGACTAGTATGACCGCCTTTTCACCAGGGTCAAATTCTAGCGGCGCTACCAATTCTGGGAAGCTGATTGGCCTGCTATCAAACTTTGAAAGTTCATTTTGTGAAATCAGCGTATCAACTGAACGATCCTCATCAACTTTGAATACAGCAAATTGCTGCATAAAATTCTCACGAAAGAGAATGCGCCAGTTGGAAACATCATCAGTCATGTTTTCAATGTGAAGCTTTAACCAGATGCTGTCTTTGGTGTATCCAAAGTCTGGGGTCGCCGTCTCGATCGATTTGAACTTGTCGAGAATATCTGGCTTTAACATTTGCTCAATACGCAAATTACGCGTTTCATCCAGATAGTATTGAATAAATGGCTGTAGAGCATTAGCTTTGATTGGAGATGATAATTCAGCCACCAGCGCTCTATCAGCTGAAATCAAATTACCACTATTATTCCTTGTTTGTGCCCCCACGGTTTGCTGTAATTAGAACAGGAGCGCGAATGGCAGAAACAACCTGATCGATTTTACCATCAGATCACGGACCAAAGAAGAGATTGCAGAGTGACCAAAACCACTATTGTATTGGCCGACGATCATGCTTTTACCCTCGAGGGCATGAAAACAGCACTTGGCTTGATTAATGGTTTCAGCGTTGTTGCAACCGCATCCAATGGCATTGAGGCGATTTCTATGATTAAGAAACTTCAACCCGATTGCGCTCTTCTTGATCTTTCGATGCCAGGAGCCAACGGCCTTGAAACTTTGATTGAAGCAAGGCGCTGGTCGCCAAATACAAAGTTTGCAATCGTCACTGGCAATCCATCGCCAGCCATTTTTGATCAACTGCTGGAAGCTAATGTATCCGGGCTGTTTTTGAAAAACGCTCCGCCAGCGGAAATTTGCGAAGGCATCGCGAAAATTGTCGGTGGAGAAATGGTCATTTCCCCTGCTGCGAAAAAAATCCTTGATGATCAAAAAGTAACGAGCGAAATCACGCCCCGAGAGATTGAGGTTCTTCAGTGCATTGCTCGAGGCCAGTCCAACAATCAGATGGCACAGCATCTGGGCATAAGCCCAAAAACGATTGATAGCCATCGTACAAGTTTGATGAAAAAAATGAGCGTCCATTCCACTGCTGCTTTGTTGGTGCGCGCCATGAAAGACGGCTTGATCGACGTTTAGTGCCCATCAAAATTGATCCGCTGATCAACCACTAAACAGGCACATATTGCTCTTGAGCGGGCCGCTTAATCAAAATTCTTTGCCCCAATTTGTTCATACAAACTGCCTTCAAAATTTCGTTTTGTAAATTGGGGTAATCACCTGATTTAACAGATCGCCTCCTGTCGGCATACTCCCGCCATATCGAAGATCATTAAAACATAGCTTTGACAGTTGGAGGAAAAGGCCAATGCGAAAATTTATTATACTTCTGACGGCAGCTGGTATGGCCATAATGCCATCGCTGGCACAGGCGCAGAATTCAACCCGGAACATCGCTCCCAATAACATTGCGCCCTCACCTCAACCATGCATCGGCTTTAATTGCAATCAACCGCCGCCACCACCTGGCCCCGTAATCGGGCAAAACTGTCCGCCCGGTTACGCTATGCAAGTTACCCAGGATCAGTGGGGAAGAACCATCGGCATCACCTGTATTCCACCTCAAGGTGGCCAGCCACAAAATCCGATTGGTGGCGTCATCGGCGGTATTATTGGTGGCATCATCGCAGGCGGAGGCAACCACAGGCATCGCCACTGCCATGGCGGCACCAACTGCCATACCCACGAACACCACAAGGGCCATCATTAAACGACGGCGAAACCTCATCCAATGGTGAGCAGATATCAGAATTTATCAACGGGGCATTCTTAGGAGTTAAAAATGAAACAGGCACTGAAATCCACATCAATTCTCTCTGCAATCCTGATTGTATCCGGCACGTCCGCTCTCGCGCAAAACTCAACCCGCAATATTGCACCCAATAATATCGCGCCCCAGCCCGGACAAAATCCTTCCCAATGTCTGGCCGTCACACTGGCTGGCTCCGTCTATGTTCGAATATGCAATGGGGGCTACACAGCAAATGGTGCTGGAACACAATGCGGTGGTCAGGCTTTTGGCGGCGGGGGCAATTTCTCGCTTCAAGCTGGAGGGTGCGGAAACGGGCAGCAATTTCTGGGCGGCAATCTTTCCTGCTTTGGAACCCAGTGTAACTGGACGCCAAGCCCAGCGGGCTTTGCAGCAGGGTTCAGATCGGAAACTGTCTACGCACAGTATCAATAAACTGCTTTTGCAATATCAATTCGGGATGCGCCCCAAACACATTTCGGATTGATTAGAGAGCCGTACAATTTGTTCGGCTCTCATTTCTTTTGGGGAAACTGAAAAAGGCGCAGCCAAAGCCACGCCTTTCACTTCCAAATAATCGGCATCCTCCCAAACCCCGATCAGAGGAACCAAGTCAGCTTATAAAAATTTAATTCCGGCCATGCCGTTTTTACGCCAGCTAATGCTCGCAGATCGCGCAGAGGCATCACCTTTCAGATTGAAATCGAAGACGCTTGGCAAACCGGAACTATCTTCCATCAGCACCATCGCGCCACCTTCAGACATATTCTTAACTGTGCAGTCATAGGCGCCATAGCCATTATTGAAATACAGGTTAGCACCCTTCAACATGCGCCGGCGATGATCTGCTCTACGACTCGGTATGTCGCGAGCCGCCTCAACCATGGTTTCTTCAACAGGTGTTTCAATTTTACGCAATCCAAAGCTCATGACGCATCTCCTTTGTTCGGTAAGCTGGTCTGTTGCGATTATCATGCCAATTGCAAGTGTCTCATTTTAACACAGAAAATGAGCCTAAAAGGGGCTTGCCCGTTTTATCAGGGTCATGCATTCTATTCGCAAATCCATTGAACTTTTCAACCCTGGAGCAACGCTTTGCAAATACAATCATCCAAGAAATTATTCAAGGTAGCACCGCTTGCTATCGCAATCTCTCTATCAAGCATTGCCCCAGCCCAAGCATTTACCAGCTTTTTCACCATTGCGGACTATGTCGTAAAACGCGAAGCCGCTAAAGCCTTCGCCAATCCTCAACATGTCTCCTGGTGTAAGAAGCAAGCACCAGGTTTTCGCGCCAACTGGAACAATTGGCGCACGCCCAATGGACGGGTGAAATATTGCAAATCTCCCTATTTCACACCCGTTTGGATGGTGCCATACAAAGGCTAAGTCTTGAGGCAAAGCCCTAAACGTCCAGCCAAACCTGAACAGCAGCAACGGCAATCGTGGTAACGCCACCTGTGTCGGGCTTTCCTTGATCCAGACCGCCATGTTCGGCAGTAACTGTAATATCCCCATAGGGGAACACCCTAGCAACTTCCGCCGTATCAACAGCGTCAGGCTTGGCGACGCCGATAACGCTTTTGACCACCATTTCGGATGGATCTTTGCCCAACGCATGGGCAACCGTTAGCGAATTGCGATACAGTGCATCCTTAACAGCGCGCACAGCAGCTTTGGTATAGTCCTGCCCGCGCAGGTCGACACCCATTCCAAATTCAGTCGCAAATCGTTTCAGGGTCATCTGAAATTGCCTCCGGCGAAGTTCTTAGTATGTAGTTGTTAGAGGGTAGCGGTTAGTAGGTAGTCGTTAGTGAAAATCATTAAATCCAATTCAATAATAACTTCCACTTCCCACTAACTACTAACCACTTCGCAAGCTTTATTTCTTCGACTTACCAACCAAGGCGTTGCCTTTAATCCAGCCACCCGCCCGCAACAAAGTGAGGACGGGTAAACTAAAAAGTCTTGGATTAGTTCTTCGACTTATCAACCAAGGCGTTGCCCTTGATCCAAGGCATCATGCCGCGAAGTTTTTCACCAACTTCTTCGATCTGATGGCCGTCATGCAAACGGCGGGTTGCTTTGAAGCGTGCCGCACCTGAATGCCATTCTTGCATCCACTCGGAAGTAAATTTACCGGTTTGAATATCAGTAAGAATGTCTTTCATGACTTTCTTCGTTTCAGCCGTGATAACGCGCGGACCAGAAACATACTCGCCCCATTCAGCTGTGTTTGAGATCGAGTAGTTCATGTTGGCGATGCCGCCTTCATAGATCAAATCAACAATCAGTTTCACTTCGTGCAAGCACTCGAAATAGGCCATTTCAGGGGCATAGCCGCCTTCAACCAGTGTTTCGAAACCAGCGCGGATCAGTTCAACTACACCGCCGCAAAGAACAGCCTGTTCACCGAACAAATCTGTTTCGCACTCTTCCTGGAAGGTCGTTTCGATGATGCCTGAACGGCCGCCACCAACGCCACATGCGTATGACAAGCCAAGGTCGTGGGCATTGCCGGAGGCGTCCTGATGAACTGCGATCAAGCAAGGAACGCCGCCACCTTTTTGATATTCACCGCGAACCGTATGGCCAGGGCCCTTTGGCGCGATCATCAAAACGTCGATGGCAGAACCTGGTTCGATCAAACCAAAGTGAACGTTGAGGCCGTGAGCAAACGCAATTGCAGCGCCGTCTTTGATATTGCCTTCGATGTGATCTTTATAAATACCAGCCTGCAATTCGTCTGGTGCAGCCATCATCATCAGGTCAGCCCAAGCTGCGCCTTCAGCAACGGTCATGACTTTGAAGCCATCAGCTTCAGCTTTCTTCGCAGTGGCAGAACCGGCACGAAGCGCGATTGCCATATGCTTGGCGCCTGAATCTTTCAGGTTCATGGCATGGGCACGGCCTTGCGAACCATAACCGATGATCAGAACTTTTTTGCCTTTGATAAGGTTTAGATCGGCGTCGCGATCATAATATACACGCATGTTACTCTCCTAAAATGTAGTGTGTGTTTGTTTAGTGTTGGTATTGCCAGCCCCGTAAAGAAGCAGGAATTCATCCACTGCCCGAATGGCAGTGATCTTGATGCCCGAAAGCGATGGCTTTGTCGTTTCGCCCAGCAATTTACGAATTTGCCAGTCACCCACCACAAGGCCAAAAAAGGTTTTGAGCGCTGCATCAATGCTATCGAATTTAACGAGGTTCGAAGCAAGCCCAATTTCGAAAATCGGGCGCAAACGAGAAGTCATCGCCAATGGACCATTTTGCAAAACGATCTCGCCGAGACGGCTCTTTCCCGAACCCGCATGAGAAATCGCCAATCTGTTCAGCGCTGCGGAAACATCGCCTGTAATGACCGTCAGCCAGTTGTCAGCAAAGGCAATCAGACTGTCGCGAAAATCATCGCCGCTAACTTTTTCGCCTTTAAGGCCTGGCATGCGCACTTTTGATGCCTGCCATTGAACCGTGGCGGTCAATAGCCCGTCCCTATCACCAAACCAGTTATAGAGCGTTTCCTTTGAGCAGCTTGCCCGCTTGGCAACTTTAGCCAAAGAAAACCCATCGCCCTCTTCCACCATCAGATCGAGAACAACGGAAAGCACTTCTTTTTGACGGGAAGAAAGCTCAGACGTGGCATCATCGCTTGGAGCTGCAGCTTCCAAACTAGAGCCCAAATCTTTGCGCGCAAATACGCCTTCGCCTTTCAGCGATTGGCTCTTGCCCGAAATGTTGACCTGCTGGTTCACGCGACCTGCTCTCCCAAAATTACATACTTTATGTACCGTACCGTACGGTACGCTGTCAATAGAGACAGGATGTTTTGAAGATGCATTCAAGAAGAAAATCGAACTGCAGGGAGACAACGCCGATCGGCTTGGCGCACCTTTTGTAAAAAATTTGGCAAAATTTTCAACACGAATCTTTAATCTGTAACTTAAAACGAACAGGTCCATTCCGAGAGGGCTCATAGCGATGGATAGTATTGCCACTGCGCCGTCTGTATGACGGATACCTTTATCAGTGATTACTGTTGTTTTCCCATTCTTATGATATCGAATGCTAGCTGACCGCGTTTTACCATTCTCCTTGAATTTGAAACGTACTGACTTACCAGAAATTAATTTCTCAACTTCCAGTTTTGTAGTACATAAGGTTTCCGCAAATGATTGAGGAGGCCCAATAATAATTGTTAGTATTGTTGCTACAATTAGAATAAAGATTTTCATCAAATTTCTCCTTGAAATAAAGAACTAGAGTGTGAACCCAATTCAGAATATTGATTTACTTTGATAAATCAGATTCAAGACATCCATTGATGGAGGTTTTGATGGCAAGATTTGATTTATCCGATGAAGAATGGGTTGTTATTACGCCATTATTACCGATTCAAGGGCGTGGTGCTAAACGCGGCGATGACCGCAAAGTTCTAAACGGTATTTTCTACATTCTGCGGACGGGTGCACCCTGGCGCGATCTTCCGGGCCGATATGGTCCGCCAACCACGGTCT